>OIEX01000253.1_pt1 | contig 30387 bp, 21 predicted proteins | sample 1581911 | NCBI WGS metagenome assembly OIEX01 (sample SAMN07977761, study PRJEB24534) | human gut metagenome | reverse complement strand
ATCAGCCCCTGCAGCAATCTTGTCGATCAATTGAGATTTATTCACTCTTCTCTTCCTCTTTATAATTTATATCGCACTTGAATCCTTCAAGGTACGAACGCGCAGCAGTTATATCAGGCCAGCGATCCCCTTACAACACCCCTTAATAAGGGCAAGCCCGATCCGCCATCTAACTTAGCGAGACAAAAAAAGGCTGGCAAGCCCGAATTAGCCTGCCAGCCCTGTTTTTATTAGTGCATTTTGCGCGAGGTCACTATTTTGCAGTCACAACCTGCATGCCAGACGGTTCATTTTGCAGCGCCAGAGTCAGAACTTCCTCAATGCGCTTCACAGGATGAATGTCCAGATCGGCAATTACGTTGTCAGGAATCTCTTCCAGATCGCGTTTATTTTCGAACGGAATTAACACTGTTTTAATCCCGCCGCGATGCGCTGCCAGGAGTTTTTCTTTCAAACCACCGATCGGCAGTACCTGACCACGCAGAGTGATCTCACCGGTCATTGCCACATCGGCACGAACCGGGTTACCGGTCAGGCAAGAAACCAGCGCGGTGCACATAGCAATACCGGCACTCGGACCATCTTTCGGCGTCGCACCTTCCGGTACGTGGACGTGGATGTCGCGTTTTTCGTAAAAATCAGGGTTGATCCCCAGTTTTTCCGCACGCGCACGAACCACCGTTAACGCCGCCTGAATGGACTCCTGCATCACTTCGCCGAGCGAACCGGTATAGGTCAGTTTGCCTTTACCCGGAACACATGCGGTTTCAATGGTCAGCAAGTCACCGCCCACTTCCGTCCACGCCAGACCGGTTACCTGACCGACACGGTTTTCGTTATCCGCGCGACCATAGTCGAAACGCTGAACACCGAGATAGTCATGCAGGTTATCGCCGTTAATTTCGATATGTTTTAATGACTTATCGAGCAGTAACTGCTTAACCGCTTTGCGACACAGTTTGGAGATTTCACGCTCCAGACCACGCACGCCCGCCTCACGGGTGTAGTAACGAATAATGCCGATAATGGCGCTATCGTCGACGGTCAGCTCACCTTTTTTCAGTGCATTACGTTCAATCTGCTTCGGCAGCAGGTGACGTTTGGCGATGTTCAGTTTTTCATCTTCGGTATAACCGGAGAGGCGAATCACTTCCATACGATCCAGCAGCGGTGCCGGAATGTTCATGGAGTTCGACGTCGCGACAAACATCACGTCGCTGAGATCGTAATCCACTTCCAGGTAGTGGTCGCTGAACGCTACGTTCTGCTCTGGATCCAGCACTTCAAGCAGTGCAGAGGCCGGATCGCCACGCATGTCAGAAGACATTTTGTCGATCTCATCGAGCAGGAACAGCGGGTTTTTCACGCCCACTTTCGCCATTTTCTGGATCAGTTTACCCGGCATAGAACCGATGTAAGTACGGCGGTGACCACGGATTTCCGCTTCATCACGCACGCCGCCCAGCGCCATACGGACATATTTACGCCCGGTGGCTTTGGCAATGGACTGACCAAGAGAGGTTTTACCTACCCCCGGCGGCCCTACCAGGCAGAGGATCGGTCCCTTGATTTTGTTGACACGGCTTTGAACCGCAAGATACTCAAGGATTCGATCTTTCACGCGCTCCAGACCATAATGGTCGGTATCAAGGATTTCCTGCGCCTGACGCAGGTCTTTTTTGACCTTGCTACGCGCATTCCACGGCACCTGTACCATCCAGTCGATATAACCACGCACTACGGTCGCTTCTGCCGACATCGGAGACATCATTTTCAGCTTCTGCAACTCTGCTTCCGCTTTCTCTTTTGCTTCTTTCGGCATCTTCGCCGCGTCGATTTTGCGCTTCAGGGCTTCGTTTTCGTCCGGCGCGTCGTCCATTTCACCGAGTTCTTTCTGAATAGCTTTCATTTGCTCGTTCAGATAGTACTCACGCTGGGATTTCTCCATCTGCTTTTTAACGCGGTTGCGAATGCGTTTCTCAACCTGCAGCAGATCGATTTCCGATTCCATCATTGCCATCAGATATTCCAGACGTTCGTTAACGTCGGACATCTCCAGAACGGACTGTTTGTCAGCCAGTTTCAGCGGCATATGTGCAGCAATGGTATCCGCCAGACGCGCCGGATCGTCGATGCTATTCAACGACGTCAGCACTTCTGGTGGGATTTTTTTGTTCAGCTTGATGTAGCCTTCGAACTGGCTGATTGCAGTACGCACCAGCACTTCCTGTTCCCGCTCATCAATGGTCGGCGACTCCAGATACTCCGCCTTCGCAGAAAAGTGTTCGCCATTGTCAGAGAGCGCAGAAATACGCGCGCGCTGTAACCCCTCGACCAGCACTTTGACGGTGCCGTCAGGCAGTTTCAGCATCTGCAATATAGAGGCCACGGTCCCGACGGTGAAAAGATCGTTTACACCCGGCTCATCCGTTGAAGCTTCTTTCTGCGCGACCAGCATAATTTTTTTATCATGGTCCATCGCCGCTTCCAGACAACGGATAGATTTTTCCCGCCCGACAAATAAGGGGATGACCATGTGCGGATAAACCACCACATCGCGCAGCGGCAATACGGGGATTTCAATGCGTTCAGAACGCTCAGGATTCATAGAGCTCTCTCTTAGTTTAATTTCCGCCAGGTAATCAGATGACACGACTGTGCTTCACGCCATCTATTAACATGTACGTCAGTATATGGGGATGTTTCCCCCACATTCAACGCCGAGAATAGAGGAAAAATTAAAGGGGAGATAAAATCCCCCCTTTTTGGTTAACTAATTGTATGGGAATGGTTAATTATTCACCGGATGCCTGTTGCGCTTCCGGCTTGCCATAAATCAGCAACGGTTTGCTTTGACCATCAATTACCGACTCGTCGATAACCACTTTTTCGACGTCTTCCATGGACGGCAGATCGTACATGGTATCGAGCAGTGCGGCTTCTACGATGGAACGCAGGCCACGGGCACCGGTTTTACGCGCCATCGCTTTCTTAGCGATAGCATCCAGCGCCTCGTCACGGAATTCCAGATCCACGCCTTCCAGATTAAACAGCGCCTGATACTGCTTGGTCAGGGCGTTTTTCGGCTCTTTGAGGATCTGAATCAGAGCTTCTTCGCTCAGTTCATTCAACGTTGCGACAACCGGCAGACGACCAATGAACTCAGGGATCAGACCAAACTTGATCAGATCTTCCGGTTCAACCTGCGCCAGCAGCTCGCCTTCGCTTGCTTTGTCGGACTTCGCTTTTACCGTCGCGCCAAAACCAATGCCGGAGCCGGTTTCTACACGATGGGAAATCACTTTATCCAGACCGGCAAACGCACCGCCACAAATAAACAGGATCTTAGAGGTATCAACCTGCAAGAATTCCTGCTGCGGATGTTTACGCCCACCTTGCGGTGGAACAGCAGCTACCGTACCTTCGATCAGTTTCAACAGTGCCTGCTGTACGCCTTCACCGGAAACGTCTCGGGTAATGGACGGGTTGTCTGACTTACGAGAAATCTTGTCGATTTCATCGATGTAGACAATACCACGCTGTGCTTTCTGGACATCGTAGTCGCATTTCTGCAACAGCTTCTGAATGATGTTTTCAACGTCTTCACCCACATAACCGGCTTCGGTCAGTGTAGTCGCGTCGGCCATGGTGAACGGAACATCCAGCAGGCGCGCCAGCGTTTCAGCCAGCAGCGTTTTACCGGAACCGGTCGGACCGATCAGCAGAATGTTACTTTTGCCCAACTCGACGCCATTGCTGGTATCGCCGTTGCGCAGACGTTTGTAATGGTTGTATACCGCGACCGCCAGCACTTTTTTCGCCTGTTCCTGGCCGATAACGTAATCGTCCAGGTGGTTGCGAATTTCATGCGGCGTCGGTAGCGCACTGCGTTCACGATGCGGTGCAACTTCTTTAATCTCTTCGCGAATGATGTCGTTACATAAATCAACACATTCGTCGCAGATATACACGGATGGACCGGCAATCAGCTTGCGCACTTCATGCTGGCTTTTGCCGCAAAAAGAGCAATACAGCAATTTGCCTGAGCCATCTTTGCGTTTATCTGTCATGGGTCAAAACCTCTTCTTTGTTCTTTGTGCCGCACACGACGACGCAAATGCCATTCTCAGGCGCAAGCCGCTTACAGCGTTGTGCCGCCCTGGATAAGTATAGCGGCACAGTTGCGCCTCTGGCATCAATTACGATGGGTCAGAATCGAATCGACCAGACCGTATTCCACCGCTTCAGGGGCGGAAAGGAAGCGATCGCGCTCGGTATCACGTTCAATCTGTTCTAATGATTGACCCGTATGAAGCGCCATAAGTTCATTCATGCGCCCTTTAACTTTCAGAATTTCACGGGCATGAATTTCGATATCGGTCGCCTGGCCCTGGTAGCCGCCCAACGGTTGGTGAATCATCACGCGCGAATTCGGCAGGCAAAAACGTTTACCTTTTGCCCCTGCGGTCAGCAAGAAAGCGCCCATCGAGGCCGCCTGGCCCATACAGATGGTGCTGACATCAGGCTTGATAAACTGCATGGTGTCATAGATAGACATCCCGGCAGTGATCACCCCGCCTGGGGAGTTAATGTACAGATAGATATCTTTTTCTGGGTTTTCCGCTTCCAGGAACAGCATCTGCGCCACAATCAGGTTAGCCATGTGGTCTTCAACCTGGCCAGTCAGAAAAATGACGCGTTCCTTAAGTAGACGAGAATAGATATCAAAAGAGCGCTCACCGCGTGAGGTCTGTTCAATGACCATCGGCACCAGCGCCATATGGGGTGCAAAGTTATCTCGTTCGCCGCTGTATGACATTTCCGTCTCCTGGATAAAATTGAAAAAACCTGCTGTACCGATTGTAACCTTATGGACGGATTATCAGCTAGTCCCTGTGTTATGGGTACGGCATCACCATATTTCAAGCATAACAATCTTTTGTTGTTACGCTAACACCGAAAGAGGCTTTTCGCACGGTTCCATGCAAAATTCATGACAAAAAAAAGCCCACCACCTGGCGGTGACGGGCCTTTGTGCGAATTTAGCGCGTTATGCTGCGTAAATTACGCCTGCTGGTTCATCAGCTCGTTGAAAGTGGTTTCTTTTTCAGTCACTTTCGCTTTCGCCAGTACAGCTTCAACAGCCTGTTCTTCCAGAGCAACATTGCGCATGTTGTCCATCAGTTCTTTGTTTTTGCTGTAGAACTCGATAACTTCTTTCGGATCTTCGTACGCAGAAGCCATCTCTTCGATCAGGCCTTTCACGCGCTCTTCGTCAGCTTTCAGCTCGTTGGTGCGGATAACTTCGCCCAGCAGCAGGCCAACAACTACGCGGCGTTTAGCCTGTTCTTCGAACAGTTCGCGCGGCAGTTCCAGAGCTTGTTTTTCGTTGCCACCGAAACGCTGTGCAGCCTGGCGACGCAGAACGTCGATTTCGCTGTCGATCAGCGCAGCCGGTACGTCGATGTCGTTAGCTTTTACCAGACCTTCGATCGCCTGAGACTTAACGCGGTTACGGATGGCGCTCTTCAGCTCGCGCTCCATGTTTTTACGCACTTCAGCGCGCAGACCTTCTACGGAACCATCTTCAACGCCGAAACGTTTGATGAATTCTGCAGTCAGTTCCGGCAGTTCACGCTCTTCAACTTTCTTCAGGTTGATAGCGAATTTCGCTGCTTTACCTTTCAGGTTTTCTGCGTGGTATTCTTCCGGGAAGGTCACGTCGATGGTGAACTCTTCGCCAGCTTTGTGGCCTTTGATACCGTCTTCAAAGCCCGGGATCATACGACCCTGGCCCATCGCCAGTACGAAATCAGACGCTTTACCGCCTTCGAACTCTTCGCCGTCTACAGAACCGGTGAAGTCGATGGTTACGCGGTCTTCTGCTTCAACAGCGCCGTCTTTTTCTTTCCAGGTCGCCTGCTGTTTACGCAGAGTATCCAGCATGCCGTCAACGTCAGCGTCGGTCACTTCAACGATCGGTTTTTCAACTTCGATCGCTTCCAGACCCTGCAGTTCAACTTCCGGATAAACTTCAAACTCTACAGAGTAAGTGAAGTCTTCACCCAGCTTGTATTCGCCCGGAACATAAGTCGGTGCGCCAGCCGGATTGATTTTTTCTTTAATGATGGCGTCAATGAAGTTACGGCTCATCAGGTCACCCAGAACGTCCTGGCGTACAGACGCGCCATAACGCTGAGCAACGATATTCATTGGCACTTTGCCTTTGCGGAAGCCGTCAATACGTACTTTTTTCGCAACGTTGACCAGCTCGCTTTTAACAGCGGTCTCGATGCTGTCAGCAGCGATAGTAATCGTTACACGGCGGCCAAGGCCTTGAGTGGTTTCAACTGAAACTTGCATCTTGTTACCTCAAAAAATCACAGTGCTCGGTCAACTCTTACCCCGCAAGCACAGGTTGTTGGCTTCGCGGAACCGGGATGTTCTTATAATCAATCACATTCCCTGTTACCAGAATCATCCCGAAAGCATTCAAATAGGACGCGGCATTATAGCGGCATCACTTTTATGAGTCGAGAACGGTTATTGCGCGCTGTCGCGTATTTTTTCACAATTCCCGGGCAATTTTCGTCTGAATGCTGGGCAAAAAGCGCAAAATCCAGACAAAACAAAACGGCCCGCAGGCCGTTTTTCATAAAATCTTTAGCAACATACTGGAAAAGCGCCGACAGTTGCAAATGCGTTTTTACGCGATGCTTCCTGCTCCACGACAGGGAGGAGAGGCAAAGACGGTGTCCTGCAACCCTTCCCACTCCTTAATAGTGTAAGTATGCAGAGCCAGCGCATGAACGGTAGTAGAGAGTTCCTCCGCTAAAGTACTGTAAATCATTCGATGACGATTCAGAAAACGTTCACCCGTAAAACGATCGCTGACCAGCACAACTTTAAAATGGCTTTCAGAGCCGGCTGGGACATTGTGACGATAGCTTTCATCCACTACTTCGAGGAATACGGGTTGGAACGCCGCCCTTAATTTTTCTTCTATCCGCTCACGTATCATCATGAAGTATCTCCTCCGACAACGCTGAGATGTCATCCATCCCTTTAAATACTAGCCGCTTTTACCGTTTCCATTGCAGCTTAACAACAAATATTTAGGTTTCGTCCTGGTTTTTCCGTCAAGCGTATGAAGTTTACTGATTTAAAGATTGAAACACAGGCCTCGCATCAGTGTTTCTTTTACCAGGGGCGATTATTTCGTCAACATGATGAATTTACATGCCTTACCCACTTCCCCTCGCCGTTGGCAATGTTATGATGGCGGGAATTTTTACCAAACACGCTTAAGAGTCTCTGAGAGCCCGAACATGTTCAAAAAAATCCTCTTCCCGTTAGTTGCTCTGTTTATGCTTGCAGGATGCGCAAAACCGCCAACAACTATTGAAGTTTCCCCGACGATTACACTGCCACAGCAGGATCCAAGCCTGATGGGCGTCACCGTAAGCATTAATGGTGCCGATCAGCGTACCGATCAGGCGCTGGCAAAAGTCACCCGCGATAATCAAATCGTTACCCTGACCGCCTCCCGCGATCTGCGTTTCCTGCTGCAAGAAGTGCTGGAAAAACAGATGACCGCGCGTGGTTACATGGTTGGTCCGAATGGTCCGGTTAATCTGCAAATCATCGTTAGCCAACTGTATGCTGACGTGTCCCAGGGCAACGTGCGCTACAACATCGCGACCAAAGCGGATATCGCCATCATCGCTACCGCGCAGAATGGCAACAAAATGACCAAAAACTATCGTGCCAGCTACAACGTTGAAGGTGCGTTCCAGGCCTCCAACAAAAATATCGCCGATGCGGTTAACAGTGTGCTGACCGATACCATCGCTGATATGTCTCAGGACACCAGCATCCACGAATTCATCAAGCAGAACGCGCGTTAATTTCTGCCCTCTGGCCCGGTGCAAGCCGGGCCTGTAGACGCCCATGTCCAGTCAATATTTACGTATTTTTCAACAGCCGCGTTCAGCCATATTGCTGATCCTGGGTTTTGCTTCCGGGCTACCGCTCGCCCTGACATCCGGTACCTTACAGGCCTGGATGACGGTCGAGAATATTGATCTCAAAACCATTGGTTTCTTCTCTCTGGTAGGCCAGGCTTACGTTTTTAAATTCCTCTGGTCACCGCTGATGGACCGCTACACGCCCCCATTTTTTGGGCGGCGGCGCGGTTGGCTGCTCGCCACGCAAATCCTGTTATTAGTCGCCATTGCGGCGATGGGTTTTCTCGAACCAGGCACCCAACTCCGCTGGATGGCGGCGCTGGCGGTGGTGATCGCTTTTTGCTCGGCCTCTCAGGATATTGTCTTCGATGCGTGGAAAACCGATGTGCTCCCGGCAGAAGAGCGTGGTGCGGGCGCGGCAATCAGCGTGCTGGGTTACCGTTTAGGGATGCTGGTTTCCGGCGGCCTAGCCCTGTGGCTGGCAGATAAATGGCTGGGCTGGCAGGGCATGTACTGGTTGATGGCGGCGCTGTTGATCCCCTGTATTATCGCGACGTTGCTTGCACCAGAACCAACCGACACCATTCCTGTGCCCAAAACGCTGGAACAAGCGGTTGTTGCACCTCTGCGAGATTTCTTTGGTCGCAATAATGCCTGGCTTATTTTGCTTCTTATCGTGCTGTATAAGCTGGGCGACGCATTCGCCATGAGCCTGACAACCACGTTTTTGATTCGCGGCGTCGGGTTTGATGCGGGTGAAGTAGGCGTGGTAAACAAAACGCTTGGCTTACTGGCGACCATTGTGGGCGCATTGTACGGTGGGATTTTGATGCAGCGCCTGTCGCTGTTCCGGGCGCTGCTGATTTTCGGCATTTTACAAGGTGCGTCTAACGCTGGTTACTGGCTGCTGTCGATTACTGATAAGCATCTCTACAGCATGGGCGCAGCCGTCTTTTTCGAAAACCTCTGTGGCGGGATGGGCACATCAGCCTTTGTCGCGCTGTTAATGACGCTGTGTAATAAGTCATTTTCCGCTACTCAATTTGCCCTGCTCTCAGCGCTTTCCGCTGTAGGACGAGTTTATGTCGGCCCCGTGGCGGGTTGGTTTGTTGAAGCACACGGCTGGTCGACATTCTATCTATTCTCCGTCGCCGCTGCCGTACCGGGGCTTATTTTGCTGCTGGTTTGCCGCCAGACGCTTGAATATACACGAGTAAATGACAACTTTATCTCCCGTACCGAATATCCGGCAGGTTATGCCTTTGCCATGTGGACACTGGCGGCGGGCGTCAGCCTGTTGGCCGTGTGGTTACTGCTGTTGACGATGGACGCGCTGGATTTGACGCACTTCTCTTTCCTGCCTGCTCTGCTGGAAGTCGGGGTTTTAGTCGCCCTTTCTGGCGTCGTGCTTGGTGGTTTGCTGGATTATCTGGCGCTACGAAAAACGCATCTGACGTAATCTGTAAATATTATTTAGCTGTAGTAATCACTCGCCGTAATTATTACGGCTAAATAAACATCAGTATCGCTTAATAATATTTGTTCTTTTGTGCGGCTTAGCGTTTGGAAATTATTGACGCAATTTATGAATTCTATTTTTTCTTACACGATTCAGCTAATGAGTCTTTATTTTCCCCCCCACCCAATTGTCACCATAATGATAATTATTTGTTAAACAATTGTTTTATTCCAGATTGGTTATACCAATTGCCCGTCCAAACTCCTTCTGCACTCCCCTTTCGTTATAACGCCCTTTTGCAACAGCTTCTTAAAATCAACTTGATATGTTTTGCAACATATGTGACCTGACAGCCAAATCCAAGTAACAGGAATTTAATCATGTTTACAGTAATGTAACCTTCCCGTAAAATGCCCACACACTTTAAACGCCACCAGATCCCGTGGAATTGAGGTCGTTAAATGAGACTCAGGAAATACAATAAAAGTTTGGGATGGTTGTCATTATTTGCAGGCACTGTATTGCTCAGTGGCTGTAATTCTGCGCTGTTAGATCCCAAAGGACAGATTGGTCTGGAGCAACGTTCACTGATACTGACGGCATTTGGCCTGATGTTGATTGTCGTTATTCCCGCAATCTTGATGGCTGTTGGTTTCGCCTGGAAGTATCGTGCGAGCAATAAAGATGCTAAGTACAGCCCGAACTGGTCACACTCCAATAAAGTGGAAGCTGTGGTCTGGACGGTACCTATCTTAATCATCATCTTCCTTGCGGTACTGACCTGGAAAACCACTCACGCTCTTGAGCCTAGCAAGCCGCTGGCACACGACAAGAAGCCCATTACCATCGAAGTGGTTTCCATGGACTGGAAATGGTTCTTCATCTACCCGGAACAGGGCATTGCTACCGTGAATGAAATCGCTTTCCCGGCGAACACTCCGGTGTACTTCAAAGTGACCTCCAACTCCGTGATGAACTCCTTCTTCATTCCGCGTCTGGGTAGCCAGATTTATGCCATGGCCGGTATGCAGACTCGCCTGCATCTGATCGCCAACGAACCCGGTACTTATGACGGTATCTCCGCCAGCTACAGCGGGCCGGGCTTCTCAGGCATGAAGTTCAAAGCTATTGCAACACCGGATCGCGCCGAATTCGACCAATGGGTCGCAAAAGCGAAACAGTCGCCGAACTCCATGTCTGACATGGCAGCGTTCGAAAAACTGGCCGCGCCTAGCGAATACAACCAGGTGGAATATTTCTCCAACGTGAAACCAGACTTGTTTGCCGATGTGATTAACAAGTTTATGGCTCACGGTAAGAGCATGGACATGACCCAGCCAGAAGGTGAGCACAGCGCACACGAAGGTATGGAAGGCATGGACATGAGCCACGCGGAATCCGCCCATTAAAGGGGTTGAGGAAGAATAAAGATGTTCGGAAAATTATCACTTGATGCAGTCCCGTTCCATGAACCTATCGTCATGGTTACGATCGCTGGCATTATTTTGGGAGGTCTGGCGCTCGTTGGCCTGATCACTTACTTCGGTAAGTGGACCTACCTGTGGAAAGAGTGGCTGACCTCCGTCGACCATAAACGCCTCGGTATCATGTATATCATCGTGGCGATTGTGATGTTGCTGCGTGGTTTTGCTGACGCCATTATGATGCGTAGCCAGCAGGCTCTTGCCTCGGCGGGTGAAGCGGGCTTCCTGCCACCTCACCACTACGATCAGATCTTCACCGCGCACGGCGTGATTATGATCTTCTTCGTGGCGATGCCTTTCGTTATCGGTCTGATGAACCTGGTGGTTCCGCTGCAGATCGGCGCGCGTGACGTTGCGTTCCCGTTCCTCAACAACTTAAGCTTCTGGTTTACTGTTGTTGGTGTGATTCTGGTTAACGTTTCTCTCGGCGTGGGCGAATTTGCGCAGACCGGCTGGCTGGCCTATCCACCGCTATCGGGAATAGAGTACAGTCCGGGAGTCGGTGTTGATTACTGGATATGGAGTCTCCAGCTATCCGGTATAGGTACGACGCTTACCGGTATCAACTTCTTCGTTACCATTCTGAAGATGCGCGCACCGGGCATGACCATGTTCAAGATGCCAGTATTTACCTGGGCATCACTGTGCGCGAACGTACTGATTATTGCTTCCTTCCCAATTCTGACGGTTACCGTCGCGTTGTTGACCCTGGATCGCTATCTGGGCACCCATTTCTTTACCAACGATATGGGTGGCAACATGATGATGTACATCAACCTGATTTGGGCCTGGGGCCACCCGGAAGTTTACATCCTGATCCTGCCTGTTTTCGGTGTGTTCTCCGAAATTGCGGCAACCTTCTCGCGTAAACGTCTGTTTGGTTATACCTCGCTGGTATGGGCAACCGTCTGCATCACCGTGCTGTCGTTCATCGTTTGGCTGCACCACTTCTTTACGATGGGTGCGGGCGCGAACGTAAACGCCTTCTTTGGTATCACCACAATGATTATCGCCATCCCGACCGGGGTGAAGATCTTCAACTGGCTGTTCACCATGTATCAGGGCCGCATCGTGTTCCATTCTGCGATGCTGTGGACTATCGGTTTTATCGTCACCTTCTCGGTGGGCGGTATGACTGGCGTGCTGCTGGCAGTACCGGGCGCGGACTTCGTTCTGCATAACAGCCTGTTCCTGATTGCGCACTTCCATAACGTGATCATCGGCGGCGTGGTCTTCGGCTGCTTCGCAGGGATGACCTACTGGTGGCCTAAAGCGTTCGGTTTCAAACTGAACGAAACCTGGGGTAAACGCGCGTTCTGGTTCTGGATCATCGGCTTCTTCGTTGCCTTTATGCCGCTGTATGCGCTGGGCTTCATGGGCATGACCCGTCGTTTGAGCCAGCAGATTGACCCGCAGTTCCACACCATGCTGATGATTGCAGCCAGCGGTGCAGTACTGATTGCGCTGGGTATTCTCTGCCTCGTTATTCAGATGTACGTTTCTATTCGCGACCGCGACCAGAACCGTGACCTGACTGGCGACCCGTGGGGTGGCCGTACTCTGGAGTGGGCAACCTCTTCCCCGCCTCCGTTCTATAACTTTGCCGTAGTGCCGCACGTTCACGAACGTGATGCATTCTGGGAAATGAAAGAGAAAGGCGAAGCGTATAAAAAGCCTGACCACTATGAAGAAATTCATATGCCGAAAAACAGCGGTGCAGGTATCGTCATTGCAGCTTTCTCCACCATCTTCGGTTTCGCCATGATCTGGCATATCTGGTGGCTGGCGATTGTTGGCTTCGCAGGCATGATCATCACCTGGATCGTGAAAAGCTTCGACGAGGACGTGGATTACTACGTGCCGGTGGCAGAAATCGAAAAACTGGAAAACCAGCATTTCGATGAGATTACTAAGGCAGGGCTGAAAAATGGCAACTGATACTTTGACGCACGCGACTGCCCACGCGCACGAACACGGGCACCACGATGCAGGCGGAACCAAAATCTTCGGATTTTGGATCTACCTGATGAGCGACTGCATTCTGTTCTCTATCTTGTTTGCTACCTATGCCGTTCTGGTGAACGGCACCGCAGGCGGCCCGACAGGTAAGGACATTTTCGAACTGCCGTTCGTTCTGGTTGAAACTTTCTTGCTGTTGTTCAGCTCCATCACCTACGGCATGGCGGCTATCGCCATGTACAAAAACAACAAAAGCCAGGTTATCTCCTGGCTGGCGTTGACCTGGTTGTTTGGCGCCGGATTTATCGGGATGGAAATCTACGAATTCCATCACCTGATTGTTAACGGCATGGGTCCGGATCGCAGCGGCTTCCTGTCAGCGTTCTTTGCGCTGGTCGGCACGCACGGTCTGCACGTCACTTCCGGTCTTATCTGGATGGCGGTGCTGATGGTACAAATCGCTCGTCGCGGCCTGACCAGCACTAACCGTACCCGCATCATGTGCCTGAGCCTGTTCTGGCACTTCCTGGATGTGGTTTGGATCTGTGTGTTCACTGTTGTTTATCTGATGGGGGCGATGTAATGAGTCATTCTACCGATCACAGCGGCGCGTCCCATGGCAGCGTAAAAACCTACATGACAGGCTTTATCCTGTCGATCATTCTGACGGTGATTCCGTTCTGGATGGTGATGACAGGGGCTGCCTCTCCGGCCGTAATTCTGGGAACAATCCTGGCAATGGCAGTGGTACAGGTTCTGGTGCATCTGGTGTGCTTCCTGCACATGAATACCAAATCAGATGAAGGCTGGAACATGACGGCGTTTGTCTTCACCGTGCTAATCATCGCTATCCTGGTTGTAGGCTCCATCTGGATTATGTGGAACCTCAACTACAACATGATGATGCACTAAGAGCGGCGGTTATGATGTTTAAGCAATACCTGCAAGTAACGAAACCAGGCATCATCTTTGGCAACCTGATCTCGGTGATTGGGGGATTCCTGCTGGCCTCAAAGGGCAGCATTGATTATCCCCTGTTTATCTACACGCTGGTTGGGGTGTCACTGGTTGTGGCGTCGGGTTGTGTGTTTAACAACTACATCGACAGGGATATCGACAGAAAGATGGAAAGGACGAAGAATCGGGTGCTGGTTAAAGGCCTGATCTCTCCTGCTGTCTCGCTGGTGTACGCCACCTTGCTGGGTATTGCTGGCTTTATGCTGCTGTGGTTTGGCGCGAATCCGCTGGCCTGCTGGCTGGGGGTGATGGGCTTTGTGGTTTATGTCGGCGTTTATAGCCTGTACATGAAACGCCACTCAGTCTACGGCACATTGATTGGTTCGCTCTCCGGCGCTGCGCCGCCGGTGATTGGCTACTGTGCAGTAACCGGCGAGTTCGATAGCGGCGCAGCGATCCTGCTGGCTATCTTCAGCCTGTGGCAGATGCCTCACTCCTATGCCATCGCCATTTTCCGCTTTAAGGATTACCAGGCGGCAAACATTCCGGTATTGCCAGTGGTAAAAGGCATTTCAGTGGCGAAGAATCACATCACGCTGTATATCATCGCCTTTGCCGTTGCCACGCTGATGCTCTCTCTTGGCGGTTACGCTGGATATAAGTATCTGGTGGTCGCCGCGGCGGTGAGCGTCTGGTGGTTAGGTATGGCCCTGCGCGGTTATAAAGTTGCTGATGACAGAATCTGGGCGCGCAAGCTGTTCGGCTTCTCTATCATCGCCATCACTGCCCTCTCGGTGATGATGTCCGTTGATTTTATGGTGCCGGACTCGCATACGCTGCTGGCTGCTGTGTGGTAACACAACCTCTCTATTAAAAAGGTGCTACGGCACCTTTTTTCTTAGCATTAGAAACATATCCCTCTCGAAATATTTACTAAAAAATCCGCATGTTTACCCCATTCGTTTGCCGCTTTACACTAGTCGCGAATTTAAAACAGAGGTGGTAATGAACGATTATAAAATGACGCCAGGTGAGCGGCGCGCGACCTGGGGTTTAGGGACCGTATTCTCGTTGCGCATGCTGGGCATGTTCATGGTTCTGCCGGTTCTGACCACGTACGGCATGGCTCTGCAAGGTGCCAGCGAAGCATTAATCGGTATTGCCATTGGTATTTATGGTCTGACTCAGGCCGTTTTTCAGATTCCGTTTGGCCTGCTTTCCGACCGCATTGGTCGCAAACCATTAATTGTCGGTGGGCTGGCAGTGTTTGCCGCCGGTAGCGTTATCGCTGCGCTCTCTGACTCCATCTGGGGAATTATTCTGGGTCGGGCGCTACAAGGCTCCGGTGCGATTGCCGCTGCCGTTATGGCGCTGCTTTCCGATCTCACGCGCGAACAAAACCGCACCAAAGCAATGGCGTTTATCGGCGTGAGCTTTGGCATTACCTTTGCCATTGCGATGGTGCTTGGCCCGATCATCACTCACAAACTTGGGCTGCACGCGCTGTTCTGGATGATCGCTATTCTGGCAACGACCGGCATTGCGTTGACCATTTGGGTTGTGCCCAACAGTAGCACTCACGTACTTAATCGTGAGTCCGGAATGGTGAAAGGCAGTTTCAGTAAAGTGCTGGCGGAACCGCGGCTGCTGAAACTCAACTTTGGCATTATGTGTCTGCATATTTTGCTGATGTCGACGTTTGTTGCCCTGCCCGGACAACTGGCTGATGCAGGGTTCCCGGCGGCTGAACACTGGAAGGTCTATCTGGCGACAATGCTAATCGCCTTTGGCTCGGTCGTGCCTTTCATTATCTACGCTGAAGTTAAGCGCAAAATGAAGCAAGTCTTTGTCTTCTGCGTCGGGTTGATCGTGGTTGCGGAAATTGTGTTGTGGAACGCGCAAACGCAGTTCTGGCAACTGGTGGTCGGCGTGCAGCTTTTCTTTGTGGCGTTTAATTTGATGGAAGCCCTCCTGCCCTCACTTATCAGTAAAGAGTCGCCAGCAGGTTACAAAGGTACGGCGATGGGTGTTTACTCCACCAGCCAGTTTCTTGGCGTGGCGATTGGCGGTTCGCTGGGCGGCTGGATTGACGGCATGTTTGACGGTCAGGGGGTATTTCTCGCTGGCGCAATGCTGGCCGCAGTGTGGCTGACAGTCGCCAGTACCATGAAAGAACCGCCGTATGTCAGCAGTTTGCGCATTGAAATCCCAGAAAACGTAATGGCAGATGAAAAACTGGAAAAATGCTTACTGACAACGCCTGGTGTCAAAGATGTACTGCTGGCGAAGTTAGAACATTGCGTCTATGTGAAAGTAGACAGTAAAATCACCAATCGTTTTGAAATAGAACGAGTAATCAACGAAGTATCTTATTAAATAATAAGCACGGTGCTATTCATGAAAAATAAAATAGCACCGTACTTCGTAACACCATAATCCTTTAAACCCTCCATTATTAATACTTCGCTTAACTCCATATAACTGGACGATTACATTAGAAGTAAACTATACTTTTTATGAAATATCAGGGATAAATTATTCACATGGAAAATACATCATGTACAAATCATTATTTACTATTATCATTCTACTGTATAGCGCCAGTTCATATGCAAAAAGCGAATCCCCTCCCGCAAGCACTATAACTTTCATTGCACAAATCGATCATGTTGAGCTAAATAAAACAGCATTATCTCATGATATGAAACTCGTTCTTGCCGATCGTTTTTATTTCAAAACCAGTAATCCTTGCGAAACAAATTCAATTTCTGCTCGACCAGAATCAATGGGTATTACTGACAAAGCCTATGCCGACAAATTAAAAAAATTAGAAACTCCTTTTCTTGATGATCGCTATTTCTTTATGACCATCAATCAGTGTGACGGTAATGGCACTCCCATGCTGACAGACATAAAAGTATGTACAACAGAATTATGTGGTGCTGAATATACAAAGAAAATGTCTACTGTATGGCTCGATGAAACTTTAAAACCAACTGCTAAACGTCTGGCAATTTATTTTATTCAATCTCCTTTACCCTATGACGATGAGAAAAAACAATGGAAAGTCACCGGATGGTATATCTCATCAACTGATAATCAGTCTTCAACTAAACAGATTGCATTTGAAGGATATACAGACACAGATAACTTCTCCGATTCTAAATTTATTTCTTCATTTAAATCCTGGTTTGAAAGTGGAAAGATAAAAAACATTGCTAACTATAATCCAAAAGGAGAAAGAGATGGAAAATACGAAAGTTATTACAATAGCAATGGTAACGTCTATGAATCTCTAAGTTTTTCTAATGGTCTTATCAACGGCGAGTTTATTACATATTATGAAAATGGGGCCATTGAAAGTAAACGTCATTTTAATAACGGCAAAATTAAAGATGGTGAATGCCCTCATTTTTATGAAGATGGAAAAATCAAACAGCAACATAGCTATCTGAATAGTAAACTCGATGGTCCTGCATATGAATATTATCCTGATGGCAAACTCATGCAGGAAAATTTCTATCAGCAAAGTGTGTTGATTGGAAAAGATACCAGTTACTACCAATCCGGAAAAATAAGCTCTATACACAATAGAAATTCCCGTGGTCAGTATGATGGAGCTAACGAACGTTATAGTGAAGAGGGTAAGTTACTGTCTAAATCCGTCTATAAAGACGGAAAACAAATTTCTGTTCAAACCTGGTATGAAAATGGGCAGAAAGAAGAGGAGAAACATTTTGATGAGCAAGGCCAATTAAATGGTCTGGTTAAGCAATGGTATAAAAATGGTAATCTTGCAAAATCACAAAACTATAAACATGACATACTCGATGGTAACAGTGAAGAGTGGTACGAAAATGGCATCCCTGAGAGTTTGTACCCTTATAAGAATGGAAAAACCGACGGCATTGCCAAATCATGGAATAAGTATGGTAAATTAACCTATTCAATCGAATACAAAAATGGCGTAGAGAATGGGGCATATCGTAACTGGAGCAAAAACACAGGTAAACTAACCAAAGAAACCCTGTACGTCAATGGTATCAGACAGGGAGTGGAAAAAGAGTTTAACGATCGCACAGGTAAACTATTAACCTCCACGCAATATGTTAATAATAAAAGACATGGTACGGAGGAAACTTATGATCAAAACGGAATAAAATATATTACATGCTATCAAAATGATCAGAAATTATCGTCTTTAGACAATCCGTCACAAATAAAAGATAATGCAACAACAGGCGATTCCAGTGCTCAATTTGCATTAGGAAAATACGAATTCATCTGTGTAAATATAGATGAAGGGATTAAATGGTTAACCAAATCTGCAGAGCAAAAAAACACTGATGCGATATACTTTTTAGCTACAGCCTACAAAGGCAATGGTATACCTGCAAACAATGAAAAATACCTGGCATATCTGCAACAAGCTGCAACACTGGGCAGTAGTAATGCCCAGGCGGAAATTGGCTATTTATATCTCATCGGAAAAGAACTACCACAGAATCTTCCTGATGCTGGTGTCTGGTTCAAAAAAGCAGCTGCACAAGGTAATTTTGCCGCACATTTCTATCTGGGAAGGATGTATCAGAATGGTGACGGCGTTGAGAGAAATATGGAAAAAGCCAGGTTTCATCTATCTAATGCGGCAGAAGGTGGAATAGAACCTGCGCTTAAAGCATTAAATGAACTTGAACATCAAACAAAATAAAGCGCTCAGGGACCACGTAAGGTTCATCAAACAGAAAAGGATATAGTTTGCGATGAAAGCGAAATCTACTTTGTTATTAATGATTTTATCTGTTTTTTATTCTCATCAGGTTTTATCCAGCGAACCCACTCAGCCGGATGTTTATTCTGTCGTCGAGCAAAAACTAAACTCTGCTTTACCTCTGGAAGAAAATACCACCTTCAGATCGCAGGCTGAATGGTTTAATTTGCAATATGAATTATTAGTATCTGGCTACCCTGAACGTGCTTACAATTTACTGAGCAAACTTGAAACAGAATCGAAAAACGCTAAATATTATCTGGATTTAACTGCCTCCAGAGTCGCTGAAGAAGGAGCACCAGAGACAGCCTTAACTTTTTTATCAAAAATTGGGTTAAATAAACCGGCTACTCTTACATCCTTTGAGAGCTATATCAATAGCTGGATAAAAAGCAAACAACCCGAAAAGGCTATGCAGCTTCTCAGCCTCGATGACAATGCCCTGCATTATTATTTACCTACTGTGTTAGTCGCATATCAGAGCGTTCCTGATAAGGCAATAAGTATTTATAATACTGTATATGGTGATAATGTTGTTATACCCTATCAGCAAGTCACCATGTTACTTACAGTTGCGGAGGGTTATCAAACAAAAGGCGATATAAAAAACACCATTCATTATGCCGATAAGGCGCTGAATATGTTTGATAAAGCTATTGCTGTAGATAGCAGTCGTGAATCCCATTATGGTGATGAGTATTTGAAACTCATGAATATCTACGCCGCCAATGGCAACAAAGAAAAAGCGGTGGTTTTATCTCAACGTCTACACAAAGCCATTACCGAATCTCAATCGAATTACTTAAGTACTCTGGAAGGAATTTTATTGTTTTATAGAAATAATGATATGCAGCAAGACTATCAAAACAGCCTTTCAAATTACATAGTATTTATCGATAAAATTTTTGCCTTTTCCCCATCAACAAGAAGTGAATTAAGCCTCATTAATTTATTAAATTCATTAAATGAGGTGGAATTGATGAAAAAACGTCTGGTGCTTCTGATGACAGCACCAGAATACGCTTGTTATGATAGTCAGTATTGTTATGAAGACAAAGTCAGCGCATTAAAAATCCTGTATAGTCATCAGGACAATGAGCTAATGGACAAATATTTCACGACTCTTCTTAAAGAGATCAGTAATCAACCATTAGAAGACTGGGATTTAATAATAAGTAATACTGGTGAAAAACTTAGTGAAGTGGGTCTAACCAAATATGCTCAACATCTCGCATCTTTCGCTGAAGAATTTTATATAAAAGAGCAAAAATCACATTCTGAAAGTGAAATGAGAGGACTATTTTCATCACTTGCCGAATTATATAGTTTTGGTAACGATACTGCCAGCGCAAACCGAGTGTTGCATCAGCATGTCCCTGCCTTCAATACAGATCATATGATTCAATATTATATAAATGCCAAAGAATGGAACAATGCCAGGGAATTATTGATAAAAGAGGAAATGTTGGGTATGCATAATCTGATATTGTTGGAGAATATTTGTATGCAAAAAAATGCAGAATGCATGGCACACATTACCTTTACGCTTAATAAATTAACAACACAACCAGCAATAACAAAAATAGATAGCGTGGGTAATGAGCAACTTTATCAGATTGGCAAAATCTACCATAAGTTGGAAATTAAACCTGAGCCAGAGCAACAGGTTTTAATTCAGTCGCTTTATGACCGGGCATCAGGAAGCGCCTCTGCAACTCAATAAATGCATGGTCAAAAGGGCCACCACGGTGGCCCTGACAATCAGTAGCTATATCCAGAAAGTTAATCGCGGAAATTTTTGAACTGGAACGGCTGACCGAGATCGCCACCACGTACCATCGCCATGACAGCCTGCAAATCATCACGAGATTTGCCAGTCACGCGGATCTCATCGCCCTGAATTTGCGCCTGCACTTTCAGTTTGCTGTCTTTGATCATCTTGACGATTTTTTTCTGGGTCGCGCTCTCAATGCCCTGTTTCAGTTTCGCTTCCACAAACCAGGTTTTACCGCTATGAACGATATTTTCCGGTACATCCAGTGAACTGCCTTCAATGCCGCGCTTCAGCAGCTTGGCACGCAGAATATCCAGCAACTGATTGACCTGGAAATCGGACTCGCTCAACACTTTGATGGTTTTGCTGGCGTCGTTCAGCTCAAATGAGGCTTCAACGTTACGGAAGTCAAAACGGGACTCCACTTCGCGGCTCGCGTTATCGACCGCGTTACGTGCTTCCTGAAGATCAACTTCAGAGACAATATCGAAAGATGGCATCTTTTCCTCTCCCTTCATTTTTGATGCGAAGCATAATACCCGCAAAGTTAAATAACCGACAGTCCTGCACCAGGACGTATCCCTTAATTGTGCATAGTCACAACAGCATGCACAATTAAGGGATAGCCTTATTGAACACCCGGAGTGGTTGCGGGTGAGGAGGAACAATGAAAATTACCGTATTGGGATGCGGTGCCTTAGGGCAATTATGGCTTACAGCACTTTGTAAACAGGGTCACGAAGTTCAGGGCTGGCTGCGCGTACCGCAACCTTATTGTAGTGTGAATCTGGTTGAGACTGATGGTTCGATATTTAACGAATCGCTGACCGCCAACGATCCCGATTTTCTTGCCACCAGCGATCTGCTCCTGGTGACGCTGAAAGCATGGCAGGTTTCCGATGCCGTCAAAAGCCTCGCGTCCACACTGCCTGTAACCACGCCAATACTGTTAATTCACAACGGCATGGGCACCATCGAAGAGTTGCAAAACATTCAGCAGCCATTACTGATGGGCACCACCACCCATGCCGCCCGCCGCGACGGCAATGTCATTATTCATGTGGCAAACGGAATCACGCATATTGGTCCGGCACAGCAACAGGATGGCGATTACAGTTATCTGGCGGATATTTTGCAAACCGTGTTGCCTGACGTTGCCTGGCATAACAATATTCGCGCCGAGCTGTGGCGCAAGCTGGCCGTCAACTGTGTGATTAATCCACTGACCGCCATCTGGAATTGCCCGAATGGTGAATTACGTCATCATCCGCAAGAAATTATGCAGATATGCGAAGAAGTCGCGGCAGTGATCGAGCGCGAAGGGCATCATACTTCAGCAGAAGATTTGCGTGATTACGTGATGCAGGTGATTGATGCCACAGCGGAAAATATCTCGTCGATGTTGCAGGATATCCGCGCGCTGCGCCACACCGAAATCGACTATATCAATGGTTTTCTCTTACGCCGCGCCCGCGCGCATGGGATTGCCGTACCGGAAAACACCCGCCTGTTTGAAATGGTAAAAAGAAAGGAGAGTGAATATGAGCGCATCGGCACTGGTTTGCCTCGCCCCTGGTAGTGAAGAGACTGAAGCCGTCACCACTATCGATCTGCTGGTTCGCGGCGGTATCAAAGTCACCACTGCCAGCGTCGCCAGCGATGGCAACCTGGCCATTACCTGCTCGCGCGGCGTGAAGCTGCTGGCGGATGCGCCGCTGGTCGAGGTGGCTGATGGCGAATATGACGTGATCGTACTGCCTGGTGGCATTAAAGGCGCAGAGTGTTTTCGCGATAGTACCCTGCTGGTTGAAACCGTTAAACAGTTCCACCGTTCCGGGCGTATCGTCGCGGCTATTTGCGCCGCGCCAGCCACCGTGCTGGTACCGCACGATATCTTCCCGATTGGCAATATGACCGGCTTCCCGACGCTGAAAGACAAAATTCCCGCCGAACAATGGCAGGACAAGCGCGTCGTCTGGGATGCACGGGTAAAATTGCTGACCAGCCAGGGGCCGGGTACAGCTATCGACTTTGGTCTGAAAATTATCGACCTGCTGGTTGGGCGCGAGAAAGCCCATGAAGTGGCATCACAACTGGTGATGGCGGCAGGGATTTATAATTATTACGAGTAGTGTCGGATGCGGCAAACGTCGCATCTGACCAGATGCGACGTAAAAACCACAAATTACGGGCGATATACCTTCACATTGTTAAAGCCCTGCTCGCGCAGATAGAGCGCCTGCAGACGGCTCATCACCCCGCGCTCACACCACAGCAGCCAAGTTTTGTTCTGGTCGAGATCGCCAAATTTGGTGCTCAGTTTATAGAACGGCAGAGAAACCACATCAATCCCTTCGACTTTCAGTGGCTTATCTTCCTGTTCATCGATAGAACGGATATCGAGGATCACGTCGTTCGGGCCGAAGCCATTGACGGTTTCCACTTCCACCACTTCCTGCTCGGTCTGCTGGGCGATTTCGCGGATATCAACGTTATTCGCCTCCTCAACCACTTTATCGAGAATGCTGAAGTCGAACTTCTCTTCTTCCGCTTCAATCTTCGATTTAACCGCTTTCACCGTCGGGCTTTTGGAGATAACACCGCAATATTCCGGCATCGTGCGAGCAAAGTCTTCGGTGCCAATCTGGCGAGCCAGGTTGATGATGTGCTCTTTGTCGTAAGAGATCAGCGGACGCAGGATCAGCGTATCAGAGACGTTATCAATCAGGCGCAGGTTGGTCAGCGTCTGACTGGACACCTGGCCGAGCGCTTCGCCGGTGACCAGCGCCTGTACGCCGTAACGTTCAGCCACTTTAGATGCGGCACGCACCATCATACGTTTGAGGATAACGCCCATCTGACCGTCGTCGATTTTCTCGAGAATTTCCCCGACGACCGGTTCGAAATTAATAGCGACAAAACGCACGCGGTGGGAGCTGCCAAAGCGGTTCCACAGATAATGCGCCACCTGACGCACGCCAATTTCATGCGCTGCGCCGCCGAGGTTAAAGAAGCAGTAATGCACGCGGCAGCCGCGACGCATTAACATATAACTGGAAACACCGGAGTCGAAACCACCGGAAATGAGCGACAGCACATCTTCCTGGGTGCCGATCGGGAAACCGCCAATACCTTCGTAGCGGCCTTTAATCAGCAGGAGACGATCGTCTTCCACTTCCAGATGGACAGTCACATCCGGATTGGTCAGCTTCACGCGCGCGGATTCAATATGCTGATTTAAACCGCCGCCGACGTAACGTTCCACATCAATCGAGCTAAAATCATGTTTGCCACGGCGCTTCACGCGTACGCAGAAGGTTTTGCCTTCCAGCTGATCGCGATACTGAACCAACGCTTTCTCGAAAATATCGTGCATGTCGGTAAACGGCACGTCTTCGACTTCGAGAATATGGTGGATACCCGGAATACGGGTCAGAGCGTCGCGAATAGCCAGACGCTGGTTTTCATCTTTCGCGCGAACTTCGATGTTATCCCAGTGGCGGACGACAGCGAGCGTCTCATCATAGTGCTTTAAAACGTTACGAATGTTCCCGGTAAGGATTTTTATAAAGCGCAAGCGCACAGATTGGCTTTTGATGGTGATTTCCGGGAACAATTTAATGATAAACTTCATGGCGGCAATGGTTCGTTGGCAAGCCTTAAGCGACTTGTATAGGGAAAAATACAGCAGCCCACACCTGCGGCTGCATCCAGGCGCGGAAGTATACCACTAACATCGCTTTGCTGCGCACATCACCTTACCATTGCGCGTTATTTGCTATTTGCCCTGAGTCCGTTACCATGACGGGGCGAAAAATATTGAGAGTCAGACATTCATTATGCCGAAGAAAAATGAGGCGCCCGCCAGCTTTGAAAAGGCGCTGAGCGAGCTGGAACAGATTGTAACCCGTCTGGAAAGTGGCGACCTGCCGCTGGAAGAGGCGCTGAACGAGTTCGAACGCGGCGTGCAGCTGGCACGTCAGGGGCAGGCCAAATTACAACAAGCCGAACAGCGCGTACAAATTCTGCTGTCTGACAATGAAGACGCCTCTCTAACCCCTTTTACACCGGACAATGAGTAATGGACTTTCCGCAGCAACTCGAAGCCTGCGTTAAGCAGGCCAACCAGGCGCTGAGCCGTTTTATCGCCCCACTGCCCTTTCAGAACACTCCCGTGGTCGAAACCATGCAGTATGGCGCATTATTAGGTGGTAAGCGCCTGCGACCTTTCCTGGTTTATGCCACCGGTCATATGTTTGGCGTTAGCACAAACACGCTGGACGCACCCGCTGCTGCCGTAGAGTGTATCCACGCTTACTCATTAATTCATGATGATTTACCGGCGATGGATGATGACGATCTGCGCCGCGGTTTGCCGACCTGCCATGTGAAGTTTGGCGAAGCAAACGCGATTCTCGCTGGCGACGCTTTACAAACGCTGGCGTTCTCGATTCTAAGCGATGCCGATATGCCGGAAGTGTCGGATCGCGACAGAATTTCGATGATTTCTGAACTGGCGAGCGCCAGCGGTATTGCCGGAATGTGCGGTGGTCAGGCACTAGATTTAGACGCGGAAGGCAAACACGTACCTCTGGACGCGCTTGAGCGTATTCATCGTCATAAAACCGGCGCATTGATTCGCGCCGCCGTTCGCCTTGGTGCATTAAGCGCCGGAGATAAAGGGCGTCGTGCTCTGCCAGTACTCGACAAGTACGCAGAGAGCATCGGCCTTGCCTTCCAGGTTCAGGATGACATCCTGGATGTGGTAGGAGATACTGCAACGTTGGGAAAACGCCAGGGTGCCGACCAGCAACTTGGTAAAAGTACCTACCCTGCACTTCTGGGTCTTGAGCAAGCCCGGAAGAAAGCCCGGGATCTGATCGACGATGCCCGTCAGTCGCTGAAACAACTGGCTGAACAGTCACTCGATACCTCGGCACTGGAAGCGCTAGCGGACTACATCATCCAGCGTAATAAATAAACAATAAGTATTAATAGGCCCCTGATGAGTTTTGATATTGCCAAATACCCGACCCTGGCACTGGTCGACTCCACCCAGGAGTTACGACTGTTGCCGAAAGAGAGTTTACCGAAACTCTGCGACGAACTGCGCCGCTATTTACTCGACAGCGTGAGCCGTTCCAGCGGGCACTTCGCCTCCGGGCTGGGCACGGTCGAACTGACCGTGGCGCTGCACTATGTCTACAACACCCCGTTTGACCAATTGATTTGGGATGTGGGGCATCAGGCTTATCCGCATAAAATTTTGACCGGACGCCGCGACAAAATCGGCACCATCCGTCAGAAAGGCGGTCTGCACCCGTTCCCGTGGCGCGGCGAAAGCGAATATGACGTATTAAGCGTCGGGCATTCATCAACCTCCATCAGTGCCGGAATTGGTATTGCGGTTGCTGCCGAGAAAGAAGGCAAAAATCGCCGCACCGTCTGTGTAATCGGCGATGGTGCGATTACCGCAGGCATGGCGTTTGAAGCGATGAATCACGCGGGCGATATCCGTCCTGATATGCTGGTGGTTCTCAACGACAATGAAATGTCGATTTCCGAAAATGTCGGCGCGCTCAACAACCATCTGGCGCAGCTGCTTTCCGGTAAGCTTTACTCTTCACTGCGCGAAGGCGGGAAAAAAGTTTTCTCTGGCGTTCCGCCAATTAAAGAGCTGCTCAAACGCACCGAAGAACATATTAAAGGCATGGTAGTGCCTGGCACGTTGTTTGAAGAGCTGGGCTTTAACTACATCGGCCCGGTTGACGGTCACGATGTGCTGGGGCTTATCACCACGCTTAAGAACATGCGCAACCTGAAAGGCCCGCAGTTCCTGCATATCATGACCAAAAAAGGTCGTGGTTATGAACCGGCAGAAAAAGACCCAATCACTTTCCACGCCGTGCCTAAATTTGATCCCTCCAGCGGTTGTTTGCCGAAAAGTAGCGGCGGTTTGCCGAGCTATTCAAAAATCTTTGGCGACTGGTTGTGTGAAACGGCAGCGAAAGACAACAAGCTGATGGCGATTACTCCGGCAATGCGTGAAGGTTCCGGCATGGTCGAGTTTTCACGTAAATTCCCGGATCGCTACTTCGACGTGGCAATTGCCGAGCAACACGCAGTGACCTTTGCCGCCGGTCTGGCGATTGGTGGGTACAAACCCATTGTCGCGATTTACTCCACTTTCCTGCAACGCGCCTATGATCAGGTGCTGCATGACGTGGCGATTCAAAAGCTACCGGTCCTGTTCGCCATTGACCGCGCGGGCATTGTTGGTGCTGACGGTCAAACTCACCAGGGCGCTTTTGATCTCTCTTACCTGCGCTGCATACCAGAAATGGTCATTATGACCCCGAGCGATGAAAACGAATGTCGCCAGATGCTCTATACCGGCTATCACTATAACGATGGCCCGTCCGCGGTGCGCTACCCGCGCGGCAACGCGGTTGGCGTGGAACTGACGCCGCTGGAAAAACTACCAATTGGCAAAGGCATTGTGAAGCGTCGTGGCGAGAAACTGGCGATCCTTAACTTTGGTACGCTGATGCCAGAAGCGGCGAAAGTCGCCGAATCGCTGAACGCCACGCTGGTCGATATGCGTTTTGTGAAACCGCTTGATGAAGCGTTAATTCTGGAAATGGCCGCCAGCCATGAAGCGCTGGTCACCGTAGAAGAAAACGCCATTATGGGCGGCGCAGGTAGCGGAGTGAACGAAGTGCTGATGGCCCATCGTAAACCAGTACCCGTGCTGAACATTGGTCTGCCGGACTTCTTTATTCCGCAAGGAACTCAGGAAGAAATGCGCGCCGAACTCGGCCTCGATGCCGCCGGTATGGAAGCCAAAATCAAGGCCTGGCTGGCATAATCCCTACTCCACTCCTGCTATGCTTAACAAATTATTCATAGACTCTAAATAATTCGAGTTGCAGGAAGGCGGCAAACGAGTGAAGCCCCAGGAGCTTACATAAGTAAGTGACTGGGGTGAACGAATGCAGCCGCAGCACATGCAACTTGAAGTATGACGAGTATGGCAGGAGTGGCAGCATGCAATACAACCCCTTAGGAAAAACCGACCTTCGCGTTTCCCGACTTTGCCTCGGCTGTATGACCTTTGGCGAGCCAGATCGTGGTAATCACGCATGGACACTGCCGGAAGAGAGTAGCCGTCCCATCATTAAACGCGCGCTGGAAGGCGGCATAAATTTCTTTGATACCGCCAATAGCTATTCCGATGGTAGCAGCGAAGAGATCGTTGGTCGCGCACTGCGGGATTTCGCCCGTCGTGAAGACGTGGTCGTTGCCACCAAAGTGTTCCATCGCGTTGGTGATTTACCGGAAGGATTATCCCGTGCACAAATTTTGCGCTCTATCGACGACAGCCTGCGACGTCTCGGCATGGATTATGTCGATATCCTGCAAATTCATCGCTGGGATTACAACACGCCGATCGAAGAGACGCTGGAAGCTCTGAACGACGTGGTAAAAGCCGGGAAAGCGCGTTATATCGGCGCGTCATCAATGCACGCTTCGCAGTTTGCTCAGGCACTGGAACTCCAAAAACAGCACGGCTGGGCGCAGTTTGTCAGTATGCAGGATCACTACAATCTGATTTATCGCGAAGAAGAGCGCGAGATGCTGCCACTGTGTTATCAGGAGGGCGTGGCGGTGATTCCGTGGAGCCCGCTGGCGCGGGGGCGACTGACGCGTCCGTGGGGAGAAACTACCGCACGACTGGTGTCTGATGAGGTGGGGAAAAATCTCTATAAAGAAAGCGATGAAAATGACGCGCAGATCGCAGAGCGGTTAACGGGCGTCAGTGAAGAACTCGGTGCAACACGAGCACAAGTTGCGCTGGCCTGGTTGTTGAGTAAACCGGGCATTGCCGCACCGATTATCGGTACATCGCGGGAAGAACAGCTTGATGAGCTGCTGAACGCGGTGGATATCACTTTGAAGCCGGAACAGATTGCCGAACTGGAAACGCCGTATAAACCGCATGCGGTCGTAGGATTTAAATAAGAGTCCAGGCCTGATGAGACGCAACAAGCGTCACATCAGGCATCGGTGCACAACTACGACAGAATGCCCAGCGGCCAGTGATGACCAATAAAGTACAGGATGCCAGCGGAGATCACCCCGGCGACAATATCATCTATCATGATCCCCATGCCGCCATGCACATTGCGATCAAACCAGCGGATCGGCCACGGTTTCCACATATCCAGAATACGGAAAATCACAAACCCGGCGGCAACCCACTGCCAATCATTGGTCGGCAGCGCCATGAGCGTGATCCACATACCAATAATTTCGTCCCAGACAATGCTGCCGTGATCGTGCACGCCCATATCTTTTGCGGTCTGATGACAAAGATAGACGCCGATACAGATCCCCAGCATCACCACCAGCGAGTAGAGCTGCCAGGGCAAAAAGGTCATCAGATACCAGAACGGAATCGCTGCCAGCGAGCCCATCGTCCCAGGAACGATCGGGCTTAATCCACTTCCGAATCCGACAGCAAGTAGATGCCACGGATTACTCATCTTCAGGCGACTTTTCGCGACATCTTTATGGCGTGGCAAAATGGTCATATCCTTTCCAGTCTAATGTAACAGGTTCGCCGTCACGAATAAAACAAAGCCCTTCGATATCGGCGGTCATTTGCCCGATACAGGTAAACGGTACGCCCAGGTGTCCGAGAGCCACATCCAGCGCGCCACGGTTCAGTTCCGGCACAGTGAAACACAACTCGTAATCTTCACCGCCAGAGAGCGCCCAGCGCAGCGCCTGTTCCGGTTCAACATGGCGAGAAAGCGCATCAGAAAACGGCAGCAATGCCAGGTCAATACGTGCGCCGCAGTCGCTGGCTTTCACGATATGCCCGAGATCGGAAATCAGACCGTCAGAGAGATCGATAGCTGAATTTGCCAGATCGCGCAGTGCCTGCCCCTGTAAAATACGCGGCGATGGACGGAGATGACGTTTGATCAAGTAGTCAGCATCTTTAGCATCGGCAACCTGCAAACGGTTTTGCAAAATCGCCAGCCCGGCGGCGCTATCGCCCGGTGTACCGGTCACATAGATCCAGTCACCCGGTTTCGCCCCAGAGCGCGTTAAGGCTCGTCCCATCGGAACAAAGCCGTGGATACCCAACGTCATTGATAATGGCCCACGCGTGGTATCGCCGCCAATGAGTTGCATATCGTAATAATTGAGAAGATCAAACAAACTGTCGCTGAAGGACTCAAGCCACGCTTCGTCTACGTCCGGCAAGGTTAATGCCAGCGTCAGCCAGGCCGGATCGGCCCCCATCGCTGCCAGATCGCTTAGGTTCACCGCCAGTGCTTTATACGCCAGATCAGCAGGAGCGATATCAGGGAGGAAGTGGTTGCCCGCCACCAGCGTATCAGTGCTGATCGCCAGGGTCTGTTTCTCGGGGATATTGAGAAGTGCGCAATCGTCGCCGATGCCCAGTTCGACATCAAGACGAGAACTTCTTACACGGTCAAAATAACGGGCAATCAGGGAGAACTCGCCACATGCCATACGTTATGCCTCAGCAGGTAAAAAAGAAAAGGCCGGCGATCATGGAACGGTCTTCCGTGAATCTACCGGCCTGGATATCACTTTTTGTTAGGGCGAATCACAGGTGCTGCTTTATCGAGTACGCCGTTGACGAACTTATGGCTGTCTTCTGCGCCGAACGATTTCGCCAGTTCGATCGCTTCGTTAATGGCCACTTTGTATGGCACATCGCTACGTTTAGACAGTTCGTACAGCGCAATGCGCAGTACTGCTTTTTCTACCTGTCCCAGTTCTTCCAGCAGGCGGGACAGGTATGGCTTCATCAGTCCGTCGAGGTATGCGGTATTAGTCGCCACCCCGGCCAGCAGCTCACGGAAGTACAGGACGTCAACGTCTTTTACATCCTGTTCAGCCAGGAACTGGTATTCAACATCAGCGATGTCGTTCTGGGACAACTGCCAGGAGTAGAGCGCCTGGACGGCACACTC
>OIEX01000245.1_pt1 | contig 31171 bp, 27 predicted proteins | sample 1581911 | NCBI WGS metagenome assembly OIEX01 (sample SAMN07977761, study PRJEB24534) | human gut metagenome | reverse complement strand
TAATTAAATAGCAGTTTTATAAAATGAGGATATTCTTTTTATACTCTATTTTATTTTTCTGGCAAAATTCGCAAAATTTTAGAGAGCTAAAATTTAAACCGAAGGCCCTTTTTAATTTTATTTCTGTATCCATTTCTCTTTTTAAGCCTAATTTTTCTTTAAGTATTTTGTAATTATCTTTGTCTAAATAATAGGTAACTTCAATGTCATCGCCGCCAAAGAGTTCTACATCGTAATCTTCATAACCTATTAGGAAGGAGCCGTCTTCTTTTTTTTCAAAAAATAAACCACTGCTTTTCATTTACTACCTCCTTAAAATCCCTTGCCCTTACATTAAATTTTTACCCTATATTTATTTTATTAGTTAGCATATTTTTTCCTCTCCTCCAATCTTTTAAATTTTTCTTTTTTTCTTATAAATACTTAATTCTACTTCCCTTTACAATTGACAACTTGACTAAATAATTGTATAATTTTACAAATTACTTTTTAATTTTTTCTGTTTTTTTGTATTAAACACGAATTTTTTAAACATAATTTTACACAGATTTTTAAATTACTAAAAAGGAGAAAAAGATGAAAGTCGCAAAATTTGGTGGCAGCTCCCTGGCAGATGCTGTTCAACTGAAAAAAGTTAAGGAAATTATTGAGGAAGACTCTGCGAGAAAGTACATTGTTGTGTCTGCGCCTGGAAAGGGTGTTAATAACAATCACAAGGTTACTGACCTTCTCGCAATGTGCCACGAGCTAAGTGCGCACGATTTGAATTTTAACGAAGTTTACAAGATCATCGAAAATGTTTTTAAAAATATTGTTGATGATCTTCTTTTGGATATTGACATTGATAAAATTTTAGAAGATGTCAAAAGTGAAATTGAAAGTGGTGCTAGCTACGATTTTGTAATTAGTCGTGGTGAGTTTATTAGCGCCCAAGTCCTTGCAAATTACATTGGTTATGATTTTGTTGATGCAAGGGATTTAATTGTATTTAACGAGGGCATTTTGGACCTTTCCAAGTCATGTGAAAACATAAAAAATATTCTTATTAAGCACGATAGAGCTGTTGTGCCGGGTTTTTATGGTTTAGATGAATTTGGAAAGGTCCATACTTTTTCTAGGGGCGGTTCTGATGTTACTGGCTCTGTCATTGCTTCTGCCCTCGATGCAGAGATGTATGAAAACTTTACTGATGTGTCTGGATTTTTAGTTGCTGATCCTAAAATTGTAAAGGACTCCTCTCCTATTGGCACTATTACTTATAAGGAACTTCGTGAACTTTCTTACATGGGTGCAAAAGTTCTTCACGAAGAGGCAATTTTCCCTCTTCGCGATAAAAATATTCCTATAAATATTAAAAACACTAATGCTCCTCATGAAGAAGGCACTTTAATTGTTTCTAAATGTCCTTTTAGAAATAAAAATATTGTAACTGGAATTTCTGGCAAAAAGGACTTCACTGTTATTAATCTTGAAAAGGTAAATATGAACACTGAAAAGGACTTTTTCAGAAAGCTAACTACTGTTTTTGAATCTAATGACATTTCCATTGAACATATGCCTTCAAGTATTGATTCTGTTTCTGTCATTGTTTCTGATTCGCAAATTTCACCAAAGTTAAATAAGGTGCTTGAAGAATTAAAAATTTACTTAAAGGTTGATAATATTAGTTGGGAGCGTGACATCTCTCTACTTGCAGTTGTTGGTCGTGGCATGATAAATGAAAAGGGCGTGTCTTCAAGGACCTTTACTGCTCTTGCCAAAAATGGAATTAACATAAAGATGATAAGCCAAGGTTCTAGTGAAATTAATATTATTATTGGCGTTGAAACTAAGGATTTTGAAAAAGCTATTGAAGCTATTTATAGAGAATTTTATAAGGAGGAAAAAGATGAAGAAAATTAATGTAGCAGTTGTTGGTGCAACTGGTCTTGTTGGAAGTATGATGTTAAAGGTTTTGAGTGAAGAAAATTTCCCAATTGACAATTTATTTTTGTTTAGCTCGAAAAAATCTGCAGGAAAAATTATAAATTACTGTGGAAAAGATTACACTGTTGAAGAATTAAAGGAAGATTCCTTTGATGGCAGGGATATAAAAATTGCCCTCTTCTCTGCTGGTGGATCTGTCAGCGAAAAATTTGCTCCCCTTGCTGCAAAGGCTGGCGTAACTGTTGTAGACAACTCTTCTGCCTTTAGAATGGACCCAGAAGTTCCTCTAGTTGTTCCTGAAATTAATCCAGAGGACATAAAAAATAATAAGGGAATTATTGCAAATCCAAATTGCTCAACTATTCAATCAGTCCTTCCTCTAAAACCAATTCATGATAAGTACAAAATTAAAAGAGTTATTTACTCAACTTATCAATCTGTTTCTGGCTCAGGCATAAAGGGAATTTCTGACCTTGAAAAGGGAACAAATCTAGCATACAAATATCCGATTGTAAATAATTGTATTCCACAAATCGATGTATTTTTGGACAATGGTTACACAAAGGAAGAAATGAAGATGATTAATGAAACTAAAAAAATTCTTCACGATGATTCCTTACTTGTTACAGCTACAACTGTGCGTGTGCCTGTAAGAAATTCTCACAGCATTTCTATCAATGTTGAAGTGGAAAAGCCTTTTGAAATTGAAGATGTGAAAAAAATTATAGCTGATTATCCTGGCATGATTTTAAAAGATGATCCAGCTAATGAAATTTATCCAATGCCACTAATGTCAGCTGATACAAATGAAGTTTATGTTGGAAGAATTAGAAGAGACTTCACTATAAAAAATGGACTAAACCTTTGGTCTTGTGCTGATAATATTAGAAAGGGCGCTGCAACAAATGCTGTGCAAATAGCAGAAAAACTTTTGGAGGTTTAATTTGAAAATTGCAATAATGGGCTTTGGCACTGTGGGAACAGGCGTCGAAGAAATTTTGTACAAAAAAAGAAAAGATTTACTGAAAAATAATTTTGATATAGAAATAGAAAGAATTTTAATAAAAAATATAAATAAAGAGAGAAATCCTCATGACAAAAATTTGATTTTCACAGATAATTTTGACGAAATCTTAAATTCTTCTGTAGACACAGTAATTGATGTAACTTCAAATCTAGAGGAAACTTATGAGAGAATTGTAAAACTTATTAAGGCGAAAAAAAATATTGTCACTGCCAATAAGGCTGTTGTTTCAAAATATTTTGAAGTCTTAAATGAGCTTGCTCGTGAAAATGAAGTTTATTTTTCCTATGAAGCTTCTGTTGCTGGTGCCATTCCAATAATTCATCCCCTAATGGAAGAAGTTTTCTTTAATGATATTTCTGAAATTTCTGGAATTTTAAATGGAACTTCAAATTATATTCTCTCAAAAATGGAAAGAGAAGGCTCATCTTATAAAGATGTGCTAAAAGAAGCACAAGATCTTGGCTATGCTGAAGCTGATCCCACTGCTGATGTTGGCGGCTTTGATGCCATGAGAAAAATTAGAATCCTCTCCTCTCTTATTTACAATGCAAAAATTAAGGAAGATGAAATTTTTACCTTTGGAATAAATAATGTAAAAAAATCTGATTTTGATTTTGCAAAAGATTTGGGTTATTCCATTAGACTTCTTGGAAAGTCATCTTTATGTGATGGCAAGATTAATATTTCTGTAATGCCTACATTTTTAAAGGATGATTTTTTTGCAAAAACTTTTGAAGGCACAAATGCCATAAAAGTCCTTGGCGAAAATTTTAAAAAATATGAACTAAAGGGACCTGGTGCAGGAAAACTTGAAACAGCTGATGCAATTATGCGTGACCTTCTTAGAATCCTTGCAAAAAGAGAAATAAAAACTTTTTACCATGCAGAAAATTCCTATCCAGTGGAAAATAATTTAGAAAAAAAATATTATCTAAGATGTGAAAAAGTTTCTGATGAACTTAAAAATTTGATTTCATCAGAAAAAATTCTTGATGAAAATCATCATATAATTACAAAAAAACTCAGTCTAAAAAAACTTCTTCATGCAATAGAAAACTTAGATGATGTCTTTCTTGCAGAAATAGAGGAGGAAATATGAAGTTTTTATCAACTAGAAATTCCAATTTAAAAATATCGGCTAGAGAAGCAATTGTAAGGGGAATCTCTCATGATGGTGGACTTTTTGTGCCAGAATCCTTCCCTAAATTTGACATAAGTGAAAATTTAAATTTAAAATACACAGATCTTGCCCACAAAATATTATCCCTATACTTGACAGACTTCGACAGCCATGAACTTTTAAAAATAATAGAAGAATCCTACGCAAGTTTTGAAGATGAAATTGCAAAAGTAGCTTATAAAAAAGATTTTTATCTAGAACTTTATCACGGAAGGACTTCTGCCTTTAAGGACTTTGCCCTTTGTCTTCTTCCCAATCTTTTATCCTATGCAAAAAAATCTCTTGGCATAAAGGATAAGACTTTGATTTTAACTGCAACTTCTGGCGACACTGGAAAGGCTGCCCTTGAAGGTTTTTACAACACAGAAAATATAGACATTTTAGTTTTATATCCAACAGAGGGAGTTTCTGCCATTCAAAAAAAGCAAATGACTTCGACTGATTCTCTAAATTCAAAAGTTCTTGCCATTGACGGAAATTTTGATGACGCCCAAGCTGCTGTGAAAAAGATTTTTAATGACGAAGACATAAAAGAGAAATTAAAAGAAAAAAATATTTATCTTTCCTCTGCCAATTCAATAAATATTGGCAGGCTCTTGCCACAAATTGTCTATTATTTTTATGCCTATGCCGATTTAGTAAGGGAAGAAAAAATTTCTTGTGGCCATAAAATTTCTTTTTGCGTGCCTACAGGAAACTTTGGCGACATCTTAGCTGGCTACTACGCAAAAAAAATGGGTCTTCCTGTAGAGAAACTCATAATCGCATCAAATTCTAATAATGTTTTAACAGATTTCTTTAAAACTGGGACTTATGATGCTAATAGAGAGCTTAAAAAAACTATCTCCCCTTCTATGGATATTTTAGTTTCAAGCAATTTGGAAAGACTAATTTATCACAAGTCCTCTGATGAACTTGTAAAAGAAAAAATGAAAGAACTTGCTGAAAAGCACATTTTTGAATTTAAGGATGACTTTAGTGAATTTTTATGTGGCTATGCCTCTGAAGAAGAAACAAAATCTACTATAGAAAAAACTTTTAGAGAAGATAATTATTTAATTGACCCACACACAGCCGTGGCAAAAAATATAGTAGATAAGCTGGGTTTAAAAAATACAGTGATTTTATCTACTGCCAGTCCCTACAAATTTTCTTCAACAGTTTTATCTGCCCTTGGCGAAAATATTTCACAAGATGAATTTGAAAATATTGATGAGCTTTATAAAATTTCTGGAGTGAAAATTCCTTCTGAAATAAAAAAATTAAGGGACAAAAAAATTATTCACAAGACAAAAATTAATAAAGATGAAATTGAAAATGAAGTCTTAGAATTTGCAAAGAGACCTAAAAGGATCTCTGTGCCTGCAACTTCTGCCAATCTTGGTCCAGGCTTTGACAGTCTTGGACTTGCCCTAAACTTATATAATACCTCAGAATTTAAAATTTCTGATGATATAGAAAATTTTAAGGACAATTTAAAAAATAATTTGATTTATAAGGCTTATGTCCACACTTTTGAAGTCTACAAAGAAAAAATTGTCCCAGTTGAATTTAAACTAGAATCAAAAATACCAATGTCCCGTGGTCTTGGATCTTCTGCAACTTGCGTAGTTATTGGAATAATGGCTGCCTTTGATGTCATGAATAGGTCGCTAGACAAAAAAGAAGTTTTAAAAATTGCAACAGATTTAGAAGGACATCCAGACAATGTTTCACCTGCAATTTTTGGTGGAGCAACTGCATCCCTTCTTGATGATGATAAAGTCTTTGTAGAAAAATTTAAAATTTCTGATAAGATAAAATTTTTAGCACTTGTTCCAGACTTTAAACTAAGTACAGAACTTGCAAGAAAAGCTCTGCCAGATAGTTACAGCAAAAAAGATTTTGTCTTTAATATTTCTCACCTCAGCATTTTGATTTTATCTCTTATTTCTGGCGATAAAGAAAATATAAAAATTGCCCTAAAAGATAAAATTCATGAGCCTTATAGGTTTAAAGAAATTCCAGAAATTGATGAAATAGAAAAAATTATTGACGAGAGCCCTGCTATTGCCCACTATTTAAGCGGATCAGGTTCAACTATTATGATTTTATTAGATAAAAGGGATAAAGATTCAGAAAAATTTATTAAAAATAAATTAGAGGAATTAAATGGTAAATATTTACTCTTGCCACTTGAAGTAGATAGCCGTGGTGCATTTATTATTTAAAATTTTTGAAATTAAAGATTTTTAAAAATTTTATAAGTATTTTTTAAAAAAAGGTCGTATTGTCGACCTTTTTTTCTTTTATTATGACGAAAAAAATGCTATTATGTAATATATAAAAAAAAGGAGAAAAAATGAAAGAATTAAATGTAAAAGACTTAGTTATCACATCACTTTTTATTGCACTTGTCTTTGTTTTTACATGGCTTGTAAAATTTCAATTGCCTTTTGCACCAAATGGAGGACTCATTCACTTAGGCAATGTTCCCTTCTTTTTAGCTGCAATATTTCTTGACAAAAGAATTGGCATGACAGCAGGGGCACTTGGCATGGGACTATTTGACCTAGTAAGTGGCTGGGAACTCTGGTCCCCTATGACAGTTATATCTGCACTCATCATGGGATACATAATAAATAAATTGAATTACAAACACTTAAATTTAATAAATTTATTAATTTCCTTTGTCCTAGTTGCAATAGTAAAAGTTTTGGTTTACTACATTGGAGAAATTTTTATACTATCATCCTTTGTAACACCACTTGCATCAATTCCAGGCAACATAATTCAAATTGCAGTTTCATCTGTAATTGTCCTTATAGTATTAAAGCCAATGGAAAAAGTTTTTAATAATATTTAAAAAAGATAGGCTCTAACCTATCTTTTTTTTGTCAATTTTTACTTTTCTTAAAAGTTATCCTCTATAATAACTTTTCTATTTTTATTTATGTCCTCTGCTTTTTTTAACATTCTCTCTAGATCTTTTTCGTCAAAATCATAGACCTTGTCGCAGAAGTAACAGCTAACTTCAGCCTTCTTATCTTCTTTAAGGATTTCTTCAATTTCCCTTGGACCAACTGAAATAATTGCATCTTCAACTTTTTCACGAGAACAATTACATTTGTAGCTTACTTCTCTCTTTTCAAGAATTTTATAATTAATGTCCTTCATGAGTATTTCAATTAATTTTTCTGCATCGTGATATTCATCTAAAATAGACGTAACACTTGGAAGGCCCTTTAAATTTTCTTCAAGTTTAGAAATTTGCTCTTCAGTGGCATCAGGCATTAGTTGAATAATAAATCCACCAGCAGCCTTTATTGAATAATCCACATCAACTAAAACTCCAAGTCCAACAGCTGATGGAACTTGATCTGATTGAAGAAAATATACAGCCAAGTCTTCTGCAATTTCTCCAGTAGTTAAATTAACTGTGCCAGTGTAGGGCTTTTTCATTCCAGTATCCATTACAAGAGTTAAATTTCCCTCGCCAACAATTCCTGCAACATCAATTTTTCCATCAGATTCTCTTGTTGGAAGATCAGCCATAGGATTTGTCACATAACCCTTTACGTAACCATCATTTTTACAAGTTGCAACAATTTTTCCCGCAGGTCCATTGCCATTAATGGAAAGAGTTATGGAGTCCTTCTCATTTTTTTGCCAAGAACCAATAATTGCCGCTGCAGTTAAAACTCTACCTAGGGCAGCACTTGTAGTTTTTGATAATTTATGAATTCTTGCAGCCTCTTCCACTACATCTGTAGTAATTGCTGCAGAAATTTTTATAGTTTCAGTCTCGTCTATTGCTCTTAAAATATATCCCAAATTTACCTCCTTGCGATAAATGTGTATCTAGAAGTTTCCTCACTTACTTCTTTAAACTCATAATCGTCATAAACTTCTATATCTTTAAATCCTGTTTCTTCCAATAAATTTTTCACGAAGGTTAGGTCGTATGCCCTTTCTAAATGTTCTTCGTAAAATCTTTTATAGTCATTGTCCTTAATATTTCTAAAAAAATTAACTCCATAGGTATTTAATTTTTCCTCTTCATCGTAAATATTTTCCCAAAGGTATAAAACATCTTCCACTTCGTCTACAGTAACTGGAGGAATATTTTTAAATTTGTATTCTGTATTTAGGTCAAAAATAAAAATTCCTCCATCTTTTAAGTGATCGTAGGAAGATTTTATTGCAGCTTCAAAATCTTTAACATCAGTTACATAATTTAGACTGTCGCCAACGGAAAATATTGCATCATAAGATGCTGGTGCAGAAAATCCAACCATATTTTGTTTAAATAATTTTAAATTTTTGTTTCTTATTTTATTTTCACAAACACTTAACATGTCATCAGACAAATCAAAGGCATGAATTTTGTAGTCTCTTGCCAATTTCTCTGTCAGTCCACCTGTGCCACAAGCCATTTCTAAAATTAATTCAGGTTCTAGAGACTTTTTCCCTAGAACCTCTCTTATAAATTTATAAATTTTCTCGTAGTCAAGATCGTACATGAGCTTATCGTAAAAATAAGCGAAATCTCCATACATCATTTCCTAGCTTCAAGCTCCTTTAAAATTTCTTTTAAGACCCTTGAAGAATTTTCATGAATAACTACATCTGCTCTCCTATCCATTGGCGTAGGGTCGTTATTTATTATAATCAAGTGATCAACATAATTTGGCAAAAAGTTTACTGGAGAAACTGTAAGTGATGAGCCGACAACTATTAGTGTGTCTGTGTTATCAAGCTCTCTTGCTCCCCTTTCAAAATCGTCAGGCATCATGTCCCCAAACATTACTACATTTGGACGAATTGTGCCGCCGCATTTATCGCACTTAGGTGGAATTTCTCCCTTTTCAACTTTTTCACGCATTATAGCAAAGGGATATTCATGTCCACATTTCATGCAGTGAGTGCCACGAGTTTCCCCATGGACTTCGTAAATATTTTTTGAGCCAGCCTTAGCATGAAGGTTATCAATGTTTTGTGTAATTATGCCAGAAATAAATCCTTCCTCTTCCATTTTTGCCAGTGACTTGTGTCCTTCATTAGGTTCTTGATCATTTAAGTCCTCTAAAATTTTATAGCCTTCCTTATAAAAAATTTCTGGATGATTTATTAGCCTATCTTTAGAAAGGGCAAGCATGGGGTCCATCTTGGAATAATAGCCAGAGGAAGATCTAAAGTCAGGTATGCCTGAATCTGTAGAAATTCCTGCGCCAGTTAGGGCAAAAACTTTTTTTGATTTTAAAATTAAATCAGCTGCTTCTCTTATCTTATCCATATCCTACCTCCTAAAAAACAATGTAGTGATAGATGAAATACAAAATCACAAGGGCAATTATTGGCACAAAGTTAAATAAATCTATGCCCTCAACATCTCTATATCTAATTTTTATTTCCACATCTTCTTGCTTTTCCTTCTTCAAATTTTTAAGAATTAATCTAATTAAAATCACAGAAAAAATTGAAACTACAATTAATAAAATTATAATTGAAAGCTCAAGGGATCCAATTTCACGAGAAAGTTTTGTCTTTCTCAAAAATTCAAAGAGCCTTTCATTTACATATCTTGCCGTCAAAACAGCAATGACATTATTTACAAAGTGAGCCACAATAGCTGGAATAATAGAACCAGTAACTTCTATTAAAGTTGAAAACAAAAGTCCCAACAAGAAGGGGGCTATAAAATTTTGTATGTCAAAATGAAATAAGGCGAAGACAAGAGCCGATACAATAATGGCAAATTTCTCGCCATAGACATTATAGGCATTAGTTAAAGTTCCTCTAAAGAAAACTTCTTCGCAAATTGCAGGCACAAGGCACATAAATATTAAATAATTAAAAATTGGAACATTTTGTAGCATTAATTCCATGGGAAAATTTTTGTATTCAATAAAATTTGAAAGAAGGGACAAAAAAATTCCATTTAAAAGTAAAATAAGAGGGTAAGCCAAAATCACAAGGATAATAGCCTTTAAAATATTTTCAAAAGAAATCCTTTTTACTTTTAAAACCTCTTTAATATTTCCCGTTGAAGAAATAAAAATTGCAGGAAGTAAAATTATAAAAATTTCTGTAATAAAAGTGCCCCAAAAACTGTATTTTTCTTGAATATTAAAACCAATAGTTAAAAAAATTATTGCTAGGACAAGAGTCAAGGTGTTTACACTCATGACATTTAAATTTTTCTTTTTATATCGTCTCATTTTTTTCCTTATAAGTGTAAATGTATGGCACATTTCTGTAGTGATCACCATAATTTAAACCATAGCCAACAATAAAAATATCATCAATTTCAAAGCCAACGTAGTCAGCAGATACATCAGCTTCTCTTCTTGAAGGCTTATCTAAAAGCACGCAAGTCTTTAAAGACTTAGGTCTATAGCTTAAAAGTTTTTCCTTCACTGCATAAAGAGTGTTACCTGTATCTAAAATATCATCAACAACAAGAACATCTCTTCCCTCTATATTTGTTCTAAGTTCTGTTAAAAATCTCACTTCTCCACTAGAAGATTCACTGTGTCCATAGGATGAAGTTGTGAGAAAATCTATCTCAACTAATTTATCAATTTCTCTAACTAAATCTGCTGCAAAAATAAAGCTACCTCTTAAAAGAGAAATGACTACGAAATTATCGTCAAAGTCTTTTGTAATTTTTTTGCCCAGACTTTCTACTTTTTCCTCTATCTCTTGACGAGAAAATAAAATTTGTCTTTCCATAATTCCTCCAAATACATTATATCAAAAAATGGCAAAAATTCATCTTTAATTGATAATAGAGCCCTAGCTTTGGTATAATTTAAAAGAAGGTGATACTATGGAAAAAAGTTCCTTTGAACTTGCATTAAATAAATTATTGATTCTATACATTATAGATAATTTTAACCATAAGCTAAAGGAAAATGACCTTTCCTATTTTGTACTAGATATAGAGCTCTTTAATTACTTTTACTTCAAGCAATATTTAAAAGAATTGGAATCAACGGGTCTAGTCCTCTTTGACGGCGACAAAAAATATTATCTATCAGAAGATGGAGTTAATACCCTAAATATTTTTTATGAACAAATTCCTGAAGAAAACATAAAGTTTTTAGACGGAAAAATAGAAATTTATGGCCACGAACTAGTCCTAAAAAATTCAGTTTTAGCAGAAACTTTTGAAGAAAAGGGTGCAAACTACGCCCATCTAAAAATAAAAGACGACGAAATAGATATTTTAGACTTAAAAATTGAAACATCAGATAAAATAATGGCAAAAAAAATTTCTGCAAACTTTAAAAAGAATGCAGAAAATATTTATTCGGAAATATTAAAAATTTTGACAGAAGAAAATTAGAACCGGGAGGTTCTTTTTTTGTTCTTAAAAATCCCATGCAAAAATAAAACTCTTACGGTTTATTTTGCAATTTTAAATTTTTTAAATTCTAAGTCTAAACTCTATAGTCTCTCATATTTCTTCCTGCAATGGCAACTGTTGATGCGTTGTGAAGGAAGGCTGAATTTGTATTTGTTAAATGTCCTGTTACTCCAAAAGCAATAAGGGCACTGTTAAAGGAAATTATGTGTCTGTAGTTTCTATGAATTCTCTTATCCAATTCTTTAGAAATTTTTATCACATCAATAAGTTCCTTTAGGGAGTCGGACTTTATTGATATGTCTGCAATTTCTTTTGCAATATCTGCGCCTTCATGCATAGATATTCCTACATCGGCTGATGATAGTGCAATGGAATCATTAATTCCGTCGCCAATCATGACAACTGTTCTGCCCTTTTCTTTTTCTCTATCCACATATTCTTTTTTGTCTTCAGGTAAAACTTGTGCCTTATAATAATCTAAGTCAAGTTTCTCTGCCACTGCTCTTGCAGAATTTTCTGCGTCGCCAGTTAGCATGGAAATTTTCCTGAAACCAAGCTCTCTCAAGGAGTCAATTGTGTATTTTGCGTCTTCTCTAAGAGGGTCGTCAATGCAAAGTACTGCAATTAATTTTTCGTCAAAGGCAAGATATAAAAGTGAATAGTCTTCCTTTAATTTGTCAATTTTATTTTTTTGCTCTTCATCTATTTTTATATTTTCATCTTCTAAGATGAAGTGAGCTGAACCAATTAGGGCTTCCTTTTCGCCAATTTTTGATCTTATTCCATGAGCGACAATGTACTCGGGCTTTGAGTGCATTTCTTCATGATTTAAATTTTTATATTTTGCTGCTTTTACAACGGCATTTGCTATTGAATGTGGGAAGTGCTCTTCAAGACAAGCTGCAATTCTTAGACATTCGTCTTCATCATTGTCATAAAAAGCTATAACTTTTTCAACTTTTGGCTCTGACTTTGTAAGAGTTCCTGTCTTGTCAAAAATTATTGAATCTGCTTGGGCAAGTTTTTCTAAATACCTTCCACCCTTTACTAGGATTTCTCTTTCTGATGAAGAAGAAATTGCCTTCATAGTTGCAATTGGTATTGTAAGTTTAAGTGCGCAGGAAAAATCCACCATTAAGAAGGATTTTGCCTTGATGAAATTTCTAGTTAATAGATAAGTTATTCCTGCTCCCAAGAAGGAATATTTTACAATGGAGTCTGCTATGGAGTCTGCCTTTTTCTCAGCAAGAGATTTATTTTTTTCGCTCTCGCCAATTAATTCAATTATATGATTAATTCTGGATTCGTCATATTTTTTCCTTGTCCTAACGAGTATGGCACCTTCTTCTAAAACTGTACCTGCAAAGACAGTCTTGCCTTCCTCTTTTTTAACAGCAAGGGACTCTCCAGTAAGAGAAGATTCATTTACCATGCCATAGCCCTTAAGAATTTCGCCATCTACTGGTATTGTTGAACCCATATTCACTTCTACAATTTCATTAATTTCAAGGTCTTCTAATTTTTTAAGATACTTCTTGTCGCCTTCAATGACAAAAACTTTTTCTACATTTAGTTTAAGAGATTGTGCCAGGTCGTCCTTTGATTTTTTTAGAGTGTAGTCCTCTAATTCTTCTCCAAGTTCAAGGAGGAACATAATATTACCTGCATCGCCAAATTCCCCATCAAGTATAGAAATTCCAATGGCAGCTGCATCTAAGACTTCAACCTTTAATTTTCTATCTCTAAGACTTTTTACGCCAGCCTTAATATAAGGAAGAGCCTTTATAAGAACACCAATTGGTCTAAGTGGCATAGGTAAAATATGGGCGAAGAAAATTCTCCTATAAATTGCGTCACGAAAAATGTGGAAAAGCTCTCTCTCCTCTTGTGGCACAAAGTCTGCATCATCAATTTCAAAATCTCTTAAATCTTCTAAATCAAAGTCTAAAATAAATTTTGCAATTTTTGGCAAGTAACTTTCTTCATAATTTACTGTAATTGAATTTGCAAGAGGTGAAATCTTACAAGACTTCACGCCAGATATTTCTTCAATTTTATATTTTAATTTATTTACATCGCAGTCCCTAAGCAAATCCCTATATAAAAAACGGCTCCTACCTAGAGTTCTACTGGCAATACTTGCTTTCATATTAGTCTTCTACTTTTACTTCTACTTCTTCTGAAACTTTTTCCTTTTTTTCTGCAACTTTTTCAATGTCAAGTTCAGCTTTTCTTTCAGCTTCTTTTTTTTCATCTTCAGCTTTTTTTACCTTAGCTTCTGCAACTATATCTTCAGTTGAAACTTTTAAATTTTCAACGCTTTTATCTATGCCTTCTTTAATTTTAAGTCCTTGTGTCACTGTAGATACAGCAAGTTTTTTTGCACTTTGTGATGAAAGAATTTTTCCACCAAGAGCGCCTGCCACAAATCCTAATCCTAAATTAATTAATTTTTTGTTCATTTCATAACCTCCTATATTTACAATAATATTATCATTTACCGCCATTAATAATTAAAAATATTACTTTCGGAAATCGTAATATTTTTAAAAAAGTACAAAAAAAACTGGCTCATAAAGCCAGTCTTTAAGGAGTTATTAAAATGCAAGAGCAAATTATTTTTAATTATATTTTACCTTTCTCTTTTGTCTTTTTATTTAACATTTTCACTTTATATTTTTAATTTATTTCTCTTCTGTCTTTTCTTAAAATTACTTTGAAGCTCGTTCCCATGCCAAGCTTTGACGAAATTTCAAGTTTTCCATCAATGGACTGCAAGACATGCTTTACTATGGAAAGTCCAAGTCCTGTGCCGCCAATTTTTCTTGACCTTGACTTGTCTACTCTGTAAAATCTTTCAAAAATCCTTGCAAGATCCTTTGATGGAATGCCTATGCCTGTGTCAACAATTAAAACTTCATAATGTTTTTCGTCTTCAGAAATTTTTATGTCTAGCTTACCGCCGTCTTTGTTGTACTTTAAACCATTATTTATAATGTTGGCAAAAAGTTCCCACATCATAGTCTTATTTTCAAATACAAGTCCATCGCCATCAAGACTAACAGCAATATTTTTTTCGTCAATTAAATTTCTTTGTGCCCTTAAAATATCTTTAATAAGTTCCTTTAATTTTATTTCTTCACGAGAAAAAGTTTCTTCAGTCTCAAGTCCAGATATTTTCATGATGTCTTCGATTAAATTTAAAAGTCTCTTAGAATCGTCATAAATTAATTTATAAAATTCTTCTTTATTGGCATCGTCTACCATTCCATTTACAAGAAGTTCTGAAAAACCACAAATTGATGTAAGAGGTGTTTTTAATTCGTGGCTTACATTGGAAGAAAATTCTTCACGAAGTCTCAAGGCCCTTATTTCTTCTGTTTCATCAATAAATAATATTACAACGCCTCTAACTTTTTTGTCTTCAAAAACTGGATTTACATAAAATTTAAATTCTCTATCTCCAATATTTGTAATAGATTCAACGGAAGAACCCATAAGGGCATCGTCAATTAACTTTAAAAGGTCATCATCTCTTATTAAGTTTAAAATATTTTCTCCAATAAGTTTTCTTTTGGAATTAAAAAGTTCCTTTGCAGAATTATTTACAGAGAGCAAGTTTTTATTTTCATCTATAATTATTAGTGACTCTTTCATATTTTTTAAAATTGTCTCAATGGTATCCCTTTCTCTGCTAATTTCTCTATAATTGTCCTTTATAGTTTTATTTTGCTTATTTATTTTGTTGATAAAAGGACTTATCTCTGGAAACATATCTGTGTCAATAGTTAACAAATCTTCATTTAAATTATTTAAGGGTTCAAAAGTTTTCTTAGTAAGTCTACGTGAAACTGCTGTTGCTATTATAAATATTAAAATTGCCATTAAAATATCTATTGGAAAAACTTTTCTAAAGGCACCAATGAGGTTATCCATCTCCCTTGACACTCTTAAAATACTACCATCGTCAAGTCTTAAACTTACATAGTAAAGGTCCTTGGAAAGAGTATTTGAAAATCTTTCAACTTCTGCAAAACCATTTTTTTGTGCCTTTATAACTTCAGGTCTATCCTTGTGACTAGGTAAAAATTTTGCATTTTCAGCTGAATCGTATAATACATCGCCGTCATCTTTTATAAGAGTAATCCTAAAATCTCTCTTCTTTTTTGCCACGCTATCTAAATAATTTTCGTCATCATCTATTCTCTTTAAAGTTTCGCTCATAGTAATGACTATATTTGAAAGGTCTCTGTTGGATCTGTCTACGTAGACAGAATAATAGGTAAACATGGACGCAATTGTTGAGAGAAAAAGAGTGAGAAGTGATATGCCTAGTAGGTATCTAAAAAATCTATTTTTCATATCAATCCTTCGTTGAAAGCATATAGCCCACGCCTCTTATTGTTTTTATATAATTTCTCTTGTCCTTTAATTTGTCGCGAAGAAGTTTTATGTGCATATCCACAGTTCTTGTTTCGCCTTCATAATCGTAACCCCAAATGTAGGTTAGAAGTTTTTCACGAGAGATGACTATTTCTTTATTTAAAATTAAATATTTTAAAAGTTCATATTCTTTAAAGGTAAAATCTACCTCTTCACCATCAATAGTTACAACTCTTTTTAAATTGTTCATGACAATTCCGTTAAATTCTAAAATATTTTTGTTCTTGTCAGAATTTGTTGCACGTCTTGCTATGGCGCCTACTCTTGATAAAAGTTCCATTACAGAAAAAGGTTTTTTGATATAATCATCAGCACCACCATCTAGGGCAGAAATTATGTCATATTCAGAAGTCTTTGCTGTAATCATCATGACCCAAATATTTTTTGTGTCCTCTTTTTCCTTTATTTTTGTCAAAATTTCTGTTCCCTCAATGTCAGGAAGCATTATATCAAGAAGCACAATATCTGGTTTTTTTTCACTTAACTTTTCAAAAAAGTCGTTGCCATTTTCAAAGCAATAGACATCGTAGCCCTTGCTTCTCAGTGAATATTCAATTAATTTTAAAATCGATGTGTCATCTTCTACTACATAAATTAACATTAAATCATCCTTCTATAGAAAACATTACCCACTTTGCAATATTTACAGCATGATCTGCAATTCTTTCCAAATATTTTGCAATCATAATAAAATCTATTGCAGCTGCAGGATCAAAATCTGATTTAATTATATCAATTAATTCGTCTCTTATCATTACAAAATAATTGTCAACAACATCATCATCGTCATCAATTACTTTTGCTGATTCAAGATCTAAGTTTACAAAAGAATCAATGGATTTATTTAAAAGATTAATTGTTGCTTCTGCCATTTGTTTTATAAGTGGAAATCTAGAAGTATCATAGTCATCAGGTAACATCATGCAAATATCTGCAATATCTCTTGCATTATCTCCAATTCTTTCCATGTCAGTAATCATTTTTAGTGCAGAGGAAACTCTTCTTAAATCTCCTGCTGCTGGTTGTTGCTCTACAAAAATTTTTAAACATTGTTTTTGAATTATTCCTTCATAGACATCTGTTCTCTCTTCATAATTTGAAACTTCTTCAGCTACTCTTTCGTCTTTTTCATCTAATAGAGATATTGCTTTTTTTATTGAAGTTTCATTTAGCATCGCCATCTCTAAAAGTAAATTATTTAAATGTCTTAATTCTTCATCAAATTTCTTTCTCATTAGCCGAACCTTCCTGTTACATATAATTCTGTCTTTTCTTCCCTAGGATTTGTAAATATGTCTACTGTATTTCCATATTCAACAATTACTCCATGAAGGAAAAAGGCAGTTTTATCAGAAATTCTTGAAGCTTGTTGCATATTGTGAGTAACCATTACAATTGTATATTGTTCCTTTAATTCTTGTGCAAGATCTTCAATCTTTCCTGTAGAAATTGGGTCAAGAGCAGATGTTGGTTCGTCCATTAAAATTACTTCAGGATTTACTGCAATAGCTCTTGCTATACAAAGCCTTTGTTGTTGTCCACCTGATATTGAAAGGGCAGATTTTTTTAAATCGTCTTTTACTTCGTCCCAAATGGCAGCTTGTTTAAGTGATGACTCAACAATTTCATCAAGCTCAGCCTTATTTTTTATGCCGTGAGTCTTTGGACCATAGGCTATATTTTCATAAATACTCATTGGGAAAGGATTTGGTTGTTGAAATACCATTCCCACTCTTTTTCTTAATTTATTTACATCATAATTCTTGGAGTAAATGTCTTCGCCATCAAGAGTTATTTCTCCTTTTATTCTACAACCTACTACTAGGTCATTCATTCTATTTAAACATTTTAGGAAAGTTGACTTACCACAACCAGAAGGTCCAATAAAAGATAGGATCTCATTTTCCCTAATGTCTAAATTAATATTGTGAAGTGCCTGAAAATCTCCATAGTATAAATCAAGATCTTTGACATTCATCTTTGATTGCATTATTCTACCTCCTTGAGTTTGTCTGCAAGTTTAGTTGATGACCAGTTGATTAAAAGAACAAGTAGCAAAAGTACCATGCCTGTTGCATAAGCTTCACCTACATGTTTACCTTCAGATGATAAAACATACATGTGTAGGGCTAGTGTCCTTGATGATGATTTAAGTGACGCTGGAAGGGATGTTGCTGTTCCCAAAGTGTACATTAAAGCAGCTGTTTCTCCAACTACACGACCAACTGATAAAATTATTCCTGATAAAATTCCTGGAATCGCAACTGGAAGTACAACCTTAAAAATTGTTCTAAGCTTGCCTGCTCCTAGTGCAAAGGAACCTTGTCTAATTGATGGGTGAACTGACTTTAGAGCTTCTTCTGTTGCCCTCATTATAATTGGAAGAATCATAATAGAAACAGTTAAAACACCAGAAATTACAGAGAAACCCATTTTTAATTTTAAGCCAAAGAATAACATACCAAATAGGCCATAAACAATTGATGGAATACCGGCAAGGGTTTCTGTTGCAAGTCTTATTGCCTTTACAAGTTTGTTTTCAACATCTGTGTATTCAACTAAGAATATGGCTGTGAAAATTCCAATTGGTGATGCAAATAAAATTGCAAGAACAACTGTAAGAAGGGTTGTAATTATTGCAGGTCCCATGGACACATTTTCTGTTGTGTAGTGTAGGGAAAGCATATCTGGTCTAAAGGATAAGGCTCCCTTAAAAACAACAAAGGCAACAATAAATACAAGGACTGCAAAGGTCATGGCTGAAAAAAGTCTTGTTGTAATTCTATAAAAGGATAGTCCCTTTATAAAGTGAAGTCCCAATACTAGAGCGACAAAAAATAATAATACGCCTATTGTAATATATTTAACCATTGTTTTCGCTCCTGTTCTTTACTATAAAAAATCCAATATTAATTAGAAGAATGAAAATAAATAGGACTGCTGCAGTTGCTATAAGAGCTTGTCTGTGTTCTCCAGCCGCATAAGCCATTTCAAGTACTATATTTGTAGTCATAGTTCTAATTCCCTTTAGAGGATTAAAAGTTAATCTCGTTTGATTTCCTGCTACTAATATTACTGCCATTGTTTCGCCAATTGCACGACCAACGCCTAAAATTATTCCAGCAAAAATACCAGACTTTGCAGCAGGCACCATTACTCTTGTAATTGTTTCATCATGAGTTGCACCAAGAGAAAGTGAGCCTTGGTAAAAAGACTTAGGAACAGTTCTTAGAGATGCTTCTGCCATAGAAATTATTGTTGGCAAAACCATGATAAGAAGTAATATTGATGCAGATAACATATTCATACCTGTACCGCCAAAAAGTGATCTGTTAATAGGCACAATAACTGTTAAGGCAAAAAAGCCATATACAATTGAAGGTATGCCTGTCATAAGATTTAGAGCAGGTTTTAAAATTTTATAAATGTTTTTTGGACAATCAAAGGCCAAATAACAAGCTACCATTACAGAAACTGGCACTGCTGCAATACATGACATTGCAGTTATTAAGATAGAGCCAATAACCATTGGTAGAATTCCATAAGAGGCTGGCACATTCATAGGTGCCCAGCTGTCATTAAGGACAAAGTTTTTTACTCCAATTTTTCCTATAAAACCAAAAGAGTCTTTAAAGATAAATATACATATCAAAAATAAAAAGAAAATTGACAGTATAGAGCAAATTAGGAAGAAATATTTAAATACTTCTTCCTTTGTAAATGCTTTTCTTTGGTTTTCTTTATGGAGTACTTTTTTACTAGTATCTTCCATTTTATTCATTCCTTATACCTATTTACAATTATTTGCTAGCTTCAGCCCAGTCAGTTAATTTACCAGTAAAGATTTGTTGAAGTTGATCCATTGTTAAGTTTTCGCATCCGTTTTCGTTATTTACTATAACTGCAATACCATCTCTTGCTATTACTGTGAATTCAAGAGCTTTCTTTTCTTCGTCTTTAAGTTCTCTTGAAGCCATACCTAATTGTGCTGTTCCTTCCATTGCTGCAGTCATACCAGCAGAAGAACCATTAGATTGAATGTCGATTTGAACCTTAGGGTTTTTAGCCTTGTAAGCTTCAGCAAGTTTTTCCATTAGAGGAGAAACTGAAGTTGAACCAGCAATTGTGATATGTGCATCATTGTCAGTAGCTTCGTAAGCTGCACCTGTAGCATCTCCAACATAACCTTCTTCTTCACAAATCTTTTGTCCTTCGTCAGACATAATAAATGTGATTAAATCTTTTGCCTTTGCATCTACATCAGCTTTGTAAGCAACGTTAAATGGTCTTGCAAGTTTGTAGTCGCCAGATTTGATGTTTTCAGGAGTAGCTTCAATGCCTTCAACTTTTACTGCCTTAACAGTTTCGTTTAAAGATCCTAGAGAGATATAACCAATAGATGCCTTGTCATTTTCAACAGTTGTAAGAACTGCATCAGTAGAAGATTGAACTGCTGCTTCAGCATAAGTGTTGTCAACTTCTTTGTCGCCATCCTTAACAAGAACGCCAGTAAGTTCTGTGAAGGCAGATCTTGTACCTGAACCTTGTTCTCTTGAAATAACATTAATAGTTCCAAGATCAGCTGCGTTAGATCCCTTTTCTTCTTGTTTAGCATTTTCTTTAGGAGCATTAGCTGTTGCTTCTTCCTTTTTGTTTCCTCCACAAGCAACAAGAGATGCTGCTAAAGAAAGAATCATTCCAACTTTACCAATTTTTTTAATTTCCATTATTATCTTCCTTTCAAATATAATTTTTAATTCAAGGCTATTATAAGAAGCCTTTGTAAATTTGAAAGATTGCTATTGTAAATTTCATGTAAAATATTTTACAAAGTGTGAAAGAATGGTGAAAGTTTGTAAATTTTTTATAAATTAAAAAGAGACCCGAGTTAACGAGTCTCTTATTATTATCCATAAAAAAGGTTATTTGATTTTAATACTTATCCATATAATGTGATGATCCTAGCTTTTTCCAAGATAGTCTTGTGTTAGAGTTTTCAAGATAATATTCTCCTGCAGCAGAGACAGAATAGTTTACTGCGAAAAATCCTGTTTCTCCGTAAGTGTTATGAGATTCTTCTACTACTAAAGCATTTTTATCCTTATCATAGTATCCGTATTGTTCTGTAAAATATTCTGAGCTCTTATCAGCACTTAGAATAACCCTATTAGTTATTTTATATCTTCCATTTCCTAGACTTGTAATATATGAGTATCTATCTGTAGGTAAGGAATCTCCATTTCCATCACCATAACTACCTGGACCATACCAAGAGCCTACAAGAATATCGTCTGTAGAAACAACGTAGTATTGATCTTTAAGTTGTTTTTCTTTGGCAACATTAGATTCTGTTTTCTTAACATATACAGTTTCTTCTTTTGCTTGAGTAGTTGGTTGAACATAGGAAGTCTTATAAGTTGTTACGCCGTATCTTGATACTCCACTTACTCTATAATCGTAGAAATCATCGTAAACAGCATTAATAAGTTCGTCTATTGTTCCAAATCTTGAAATATTTCCATTTACATCCATTTTGTAAGTTGCAATATTAATTGTGTATTCAGAAATAACTGTATCTCTCTTTTCATAATAGTAGACAACTTTATAGAAGGCATTGTACTTAGGATTGTCGCCAATATAAACTGCTTTATAATCACTAGAATAATCTACCTTTTCGCCAAAGGCTTCAGCAATTGCTCTTAGTGGTACGAAAGTTCTGTCGTCTCTTATTTCTGCTGGTGCATCTAGAAGAACTGTCTTACCATTTACCATTATTTTATTTGAGCCAATAGTAAGTTCAACTGTAGTGCCATCATTAGTCATTGTTACTTTTCTATTAGCTCCGTCCCACTTAACATCATATCCCAGCTCTTCAGCTATAAATCTTATAGGAACATAAGTCCTATTATTTTTAATGTAAGGATATACGTCACTATAAACAATATGATCATTTACAATAATACCATTTAGAGGTATGTCTTTTTTATTATGTCTAACAGCAAATACATTTACTGTTGAAAGCAATAATAAAAAAGACAAAAATAAAACTAAATATTTTTTTGATTTTTTCATGATTACTCCTCTCTTTAATAAAATATTAAGTTAACGTTTACATCTAAGTCAATTGTAATAAACAATTAATTTAATGTCAAGGCACTAATGTGATAAATTCGTTTAATATTATTTTCTAAATAAATTTAAAAGGAGTCAAAAAAATGACTCCAATTTTATCCTCTTACTCTTTCATTTTCCTTGTCATAGAAAACTCTGTCGCATAATTTTGCTTTTGCATTTCCAGATTTTGTTTTAATTTCAACAACTTTTCCTTCAACTGCTAAGTCTTTTTCAATTAAGCAGTAGCCAATGAATTTTTCTACAGTATAGCCATAAGTGAATTTTGTTACCTTGCCAATTTCCTTGCCATCACAAAAAACAGGGTCCCCTGCTTCAACTTGACCTTCTCCCTCTAGTTCAAAGCCAAATAAATCTCTCTTAATATTTCCCTTTGCCTTTAAAAGAGCATCCTTTCCTATAAAGTCGCTGTCCCAGTGAACAGTAAAGCCATAGCCAACTTCAAGAGGATTTGTGCCTTCAAGGTCACTCATTAAAACATATCCCTTTTCTCCTGGCAAACTTCCAATAATTACATCAGTGGTAATATTTACTAGACCAAATTCTTCGCCTGCTTTTTTAATTTTTTCTTCTAATTTTTCTTTTTTATCACTTTCAACATAAAGTTCATATCCAAGTTCACCAGTAAAACCTGCTCTTGCAACCATAATATCTAAGTCGCCAACAGTATTTTCATCAATTGTGAAAAATTTCATAGAAGAAATATCCTTATCTACAATTTTATTTACAAGATCCTTTGACTTTGGTCCTTGTATTGCAAACATAGTTAATTTTGAAGTTATGTCCTTGTAGTCAAGGTCGCAACCATCTTTAAATTTGTCAAACCACTTAATCATCTTGTCGATGTATAAAGTTGAAATTAAAAACTTCTTTTCTTCTAATCTAAAGACAATTACATCGTCAATGATTTTCCCATCTTCATTTAACATTGTTGTATAAAGTGCGTGACCTTCTTTCATATTTTTTATGTCATTTACAAAAACTTTGTCTAAAAAAGTTGCCGCATCCCTACCCTTAACATCTAAAACTTGGTGGGTAAAGTCATAATAGCCAACGCCCTTTCTTACAGCTTCGTGCTCTTTTCTTCTTAATACATCATTTTTCATAAAATCACTTTCCTTTAACACTTTACAATAATAAACTTCTTATAGGTATTATACCCCCTAAAAGTTTTTAAAAACAGAAAGCACAAGACATAAATCCTGTGCTTTTAAATAAGAATTATTTTTAAATTCTTATAATATTATCTTTACTGAAATTAATTATTATTTTATTCCTCAATTAAGAATCCAAGTTCCTTTAAGACCACTTCAATTTCTTCAATTACTTCTTCATTATCTGCAAGGACTGTGTGGTAGTGAACTCCACCAGTCAAAACATCTAAGGGTTTTGATTTTTCTTCCTTCATCTTTTCTATAAATATTTTTACATCTCGCCTAGAGGAACAGTTTAAATCCTTTTTTATTTCTCCATAAACCTTGTGATGAACTATGACATCTTTTACTCTTCCACCAAGGTCTACAATAGCATTTAATTCTTTATTTATATCCCTATCGCTGTGTTTAACTTTGAAAACTTTTTGAGTTCTCTCTTCATTTAAATAGTAACCCCTATTAGTTGACACAATGTCCTTTCCACTAGCTCTAAGTATGGCTATATCCTGAACTATTACTTGCCTTGTTACATCAAATTTTTCTGCCAAACTTTCACCGGACATTGACTTTTGTTTTTCATATAAAGTTTTTAATAGTTCCTCTCTTCGTGTTTTTGGATCCTTCATATTTTCCTCAATAGATTTTTAAATTCTTCATAGATAAGTCTAGGACTCCTGCCTGGTAAGTTATGGCACCAGATGAAATATAATCAATGTCAAGGTCCCTATATTCATTAATATTTTCAAGACTAATATTTCCTGAGCACTCAATTATTGCCCTTTTATTAATTATATCCACAGCTTTTTTTATTTCTTCTATTTTCATGTTATCTAACATAATTATATCAGCTTTTGCTTCTAGTGCTTGTCTCACTTGGTCAAAATTTTCTACTTCAACTTCAATTTTTTTGACAAAGGGATTTATGCTCCTTACTTTTTCTATGGCATTTTTTATTCCACCAGCTGCATCTATGTGATTGTCCTTTATCATAATTCCATCAGACAAATTATATCTGTGATTGTAGGCCCCGCCAAGAGTTACTGCATATTTTTCAAAAATCCTCATGCCTGGTGTAGTTTTTCTCGTATCTAAAATTTTTACAGAATCACTATTAAGGGCAGTTACCATTTTTTTAGTATAAGTGGCAATACCACTCATCCTTTGTAAATAATTTAAGGCAGTCCTTTCGCCTTCTAAGATTGCCCTAGCCTTTGCCTTTATTGTCCCCACTAAGTCAGACTTATTTACCTCATCGCCATCAGAAAAATTAAATTCAAAAGTTGCATCTTCATCTAAGATTTCAAAAACTCTCTTAAATACATCAAGACCTGCAATAATTCCCCTATCTTTTGAGATTAAACTTACCTCTCCCTCTTCATCTTTTAAAATTGCATCTGTTGTGATGTCGCCACTAGTCATGTCTTCTCTTAGAGCAGAAATTATAAACTCATCAATTACTATTGGCTTTAGCTCTCTCATCTTCTCTTATCCTTTCAAAAATAATCTTAGAATCTTTTTCTCTATCAAGCTTTTTATCATCAATTTGAAAATCTATTTCCCTATCTTCAAGTTTATTTTCATTTAAGTAATCTGCCAAAAGTCTTCCAAAAACAACGCACTCTAAAAGTGAATTGCAGGCAAGTCTATTGGAACCATGAATGCCAACATTTCCTGCTTCTCCAACTGCAAAAAGTCCCTCTAAATTAGTTCTTCCAAAGCTGTCACATTCAATGCCGCCCATAGTGTAGTGTTGACATGGAACAATTGGTACATTTTCATGTCTTGGATCTATTCCTCTATCTTTTAATTCCTTAAATATCATTGGAAATCTCTTTGGAATTCTATCTTCTCCTAATGGTTTCATGGATAAATATTCAAAGTCTACCTTTTCTTTTTCCATTTCCCTTAAAATTGCCTTTGCCACAATATCTCTAGGCTTCATTTCATCAGTGAATCTCTCTTCCTTGTGATTTAATAAGAGAGCGCCTTCTCCTCTTGCAGATTCAGAAATTAAAAATTGTCTATCTACAGCTTCTTCATAAAGAGAAGTTGGATGAAACTGAATGTAGGAAATATCCTTTAACTTGACTCCATTTTTTATAGCCATGGCATAGCCATCGCCACATATATGAGAAAAATTTGTACTCTTATCAAAAATTCCACCTAGTCCACCAGTTGCAAGAACAACATTTGTAGAAATAAAAATTTCATCAAGAGACCTTGCGCCATAGCACTTGCCATCTTTTACAATTAAACCAACAATAGGAGTGTCTTCAAATATATCTATATTGTCTCTTTCTCTAAGCCTTTTATAGAGGACATCTAAGATTCCCTTACCTATTTCATCATCAATGTGAAGACCTCTAGCTATAGAGTGGCCTCCTTCTCTTGCATAATCAAAGTCACCATTTTTCATGTTAAATTTAACTCCAAGTTCAAGTAAAAAATTTATGGCATCTTGGGACATATCTACCATTTTTTCTACTGCCTGCAAATTATTTTTGTAGTGGCCTGCCTTCATTGTATCTTCAATAAAAGTTTTTCTATCAGATTCATCCTTTAGGACATTGATGCCACCTTGAGCAAGATAGGAGTTTGAATCTTCTAACTTTTTTTTAGTTACAAGGGCAATTTTATATTTTTCGCTTAATTCTAAGGCTGTGCTAACTCCTGCTAGTCCAGAGCCAATTATTAAAATATCATATTTTTTCATCTTATGCACCTAGCTCCAACATTCTCTTTAGAGGTATTAAAGCTTTTTCTCTAATTTCTTTATCTACCTCAACTTGATTTTCATTATTTGCAATTACCCTAATGACTTTATCAATATTTAATTTTTTCATGTCATTACAAATTGGACTTTTTCTCAATTTTCTAAAATTAATATTTGGATATTTTTTCTTTAGCTCAGTAAAAATTCCTTCCTCTGTAACAACTAGTACATCATCATATTTTCCAGCTTCATTAATAATGGCCTTTGTAGAACCTATAAAATCTGCTAAGTCTAAGACTTCTTTTCTGCATTCAGGATGAGCTAAAATTTTAACCTTGCCCTTAAAAGATCTCACATCATCAAGGTCGATTTCATCGTGAATAGGACAATAACCATCATTTAAAATAACATTTTTATTTGGTAGTGATTTTTTTATGTAGTCGCCAAGATTTTTATCTGGAACAAAAAATATATTTTTTTCCTTTAATTTATTTACAATTTTTGCAGCATTTGAAGATGTAACGCAAATATCTGAATAAGCTTTTATTTCAGCAGTTGAATTTATATAAGTTACAACTGCCAAATCATCATATTTTTCTCTCATCTCTTTAATTTTTTCTACACTTACCATGTGTGCCATAGGACAATCTGCTCCAAGATCTGGCATCAATACATTTTTGCTTGGATTTAAAATTTTTACACTTTCGCCCATGAAGTAAACCCCAGCCATGACTATTGTCTTTTCTTTAAGTTCAGTTGCCTTTTGAGCTAGAAAAAAAGAATCTCCTATGTAATCAGCTATAGCTTGTATGTCCTCATTTACATAATAATGAGCAAGTATAACTGCATCCTTTTCTTCCTTTAATTTTTTTAAGATTTCTACTTTTTCATCAAAGTTTAATTTTTCTAAATTTTCCAATTTTATCCAATCTCCTAATAAATTTTAAATAAAATTATATTACAAAGAAGAAGATGAGACAAGCCAAGTGTATATACACTCGCAAGATAAAGTGACCTCTTTATTTTTTAATTTACCATAATTTAAAGGCTAAAATTTTCTTTTCTATTTATTTTTATCAGGTCCTTTTATAATTGAAATTAAAAAAAAGACCGAAGATTTTTTCTTCGGTCAATTTTTATTCATTTGATTTTAAGGCGTCTATGGCATTTATTTTCTTTATCCTAAAGTGGAATATTACCATTATAAAAGTGTTTATAAAGGCTGTTATTATGCCTGCCAAAATAAAGGGTCTTGTCGTTAAATCTTCTGGCAGCATTGCCATAAAAGGTACAACAATTTGTAAGACTGAGTAGTGCAAAATTTTCCCCACTACAAGTCCAATTAATATTCCAATTATTGCAAGGATATAAGTTTCCTTGTAAATATAAGCTGTCGTCTCCTTTGGATAAAAGCCAAGGACTTTTATTGTTGAAACTTCTCTTATTCTCTCTTCAATATTTATATTTGTAAGATTATACAAAACTACAACTTCCAAAAGTGTTGTCACTATTAAAATTATTATTTCCACCTTTGTTATTGAATATAAAAATTGATTTAGGACATCTTTCATGTCGTCAATATTTGTAATGTTAAAGACTGCCTTATTTTCTATTGTCTTCTTTGTAAAGTCATCTTTGTTAAAATTATGAGGGACCTTTATTAAGTCTGTGTTTGCCGCAAATTTTGAGCCAGTTACTTTTTCAAAGTAATCTTTATCCATGTAGACATTGTGACCAAGATAAAATTCTGTTATTCCTGCTACTTCTACTTCAAATTCATTTCCGTAAACATCGCGAAGGTAAAGGGGATCGCCAACTTTTATTTTTTTAAGTTTGGAAAGTTTTTCTGTTATTATAACTCCCCTCTTTCCTATTTCAAGTTTTTCTCCACTGTCCTTGTCCCTTAATGCAACAAAATTTTTAAATTCTTTCTTGTTCTCTGGCACCACAACATTTACATTTTGGTCGATTTCATTGTAATCCACAGTAAATATTTCTTCGTAAGTCTTTGTGTAGTCTAAATTTTTTTCATCAATGGATTTTCTGTAAGCTTCATAGGCATCTTCATCGAATTTGCTGTCATATAATACAGATAGGTCATATTTTAAAATTTCTCTAAACTGCAATTTTTCTACATCTTTTACTGATTCTGATATTCCAAAGCCTAGGACCAAAAGTGCTGCGCAACCCATGACTCCAACTACTGTCATAAACATTCTCTTCTTTGACAAAAATAAATTTCTTGCAGTAACCTTTGATAGAAAGCTCATTTTGTTCCAGATAAAAGGAATTTTTTCAAGCATTATTCTGTTTCCCTTAGCTGGAGCTTTGCCACGAAGTAGGTAGGCTGTCTTTTCTTTTAAGTTTTTATTTACAGTTATTATTGCCGCCACTGTAGTAAATAAAAATCCAAGGAAAATAGCAAAAATCATCCTAAGTGGAAAGGCCTCTATAATTAAATGATTTTCAAAAATTGTCTTTGTTGAATAGGCATTGCCAATTATATAGGTCAATAAGTAGGATCCTGTTATTGCTCCAAGACTTCCTCCAATTATTGATGCCAAAGATCCATACAAGAAAAACTTTCTTCCAATTTCTCTATTTGTATAGCCAAGGGCCTTATAGGTTCCAATGACAAGCCTATTTTCATCAACCATCCTTGTCATTGTTGTGAAGCAAACTAAAAGTGCTATGGCAAAGAAAAATATTGGAAAGATAAAGGAAAGTCCGTCAACTCTTTTTCCGTAGTCAATGTAGGTATTAATGTCAGTAGACATGTGTCTTGGCCTAATTGTGTAGCGAGGCTGTTTTATTAGACTTAAATATTTTCTTCCGTCAGCAATTTTTTCTCTTGCATCAGAAATTTTTTCTTCAGCTTCCTTGGACTTATCTTCATATTCATTTTCGCCCTTTTTTAAATCTTTTTCTGCCTTGTAAAGTTTACCCTTGGCGTCATCTTGCTTATCTTTTCCTTTTTTTAACTCCTTATCAAGCCTTTCTTCTCCTCTTTGGAGTTCATCTGTGCCTGATATATATTTTTCCTTGGCTCTTGATAATTTTTCTCTGCCTTCTAGGTATTGGTCGTACTTTTCATCATATTCCCTTTTTCCGCTTTTGTAGTCGGCACTTCCCTTGTCAAGCTTTTCTTGAGAGTCATCAAGTTTTTCCTTAGCCTTATTAAGTTCTTCTTTTGCTTCAGCAAGTTTCTTTTTATTTTTTTCTATTTCATCCTTGTTTTTTGCGTACTCAGCTTCACCCTTTTCCGCTTCAGCAATTCCCTCTTCAAGCTGCTTTTTACCTTCTTCAATTTGTTTTTTACTTGCATCTAGAGTCGCTCTTGCTGCAAGAAGTTTTTTCTCGCTTTCATTTATTTTTTCTATAGCAGATTTTCCTTGCTGAACTTTAGCTTTTAAATCCTCTAAATTTCCAGTGATGCCGCCAGGCACTTCTTTATTAATTTCAGCAATGGCTTTATCAATTTCAGCCTTAGAATTATTTAAAAATTCTAATTTTTTATTTAAGCCTTCCTTATTTTTTTGAAGTTCAGCCTTTTTTGCCTCTAAGCCTTGAAGTTTAGCTGCAAGTTTTACCTTATCTTCATCTGATAAATTTGGGTCCTTAAGAGCAGAATTTGTGCTTGCAATTTCAGCATCAACTTGAGCAATTCCCCCATCAACTTGGTCTATTTGTGATTTTGTATTTGCAATTTCACTTTCTATACTTGGAAGTTTATTAAAAATTTCTCCTGCTGTGCCAAGAATTTCATCAAGGGCATAAATTTTTTTAACTGCATCTTCATAGGATGATGCCCCCATTTCACTTACAAGCTTTTCTTTTCCAGCTTCAAGCTGTGCTTTTCCGCTGTCGTATTCTCTTTCGCCTTCCTCATATTTTTTCATGCCAACAGAAAGTTTTTTTCTTGAATCTTCAATTTTTTGCCAGCCATCATCTAGTTTTTTTCTGCCTTCAAGGAGTTTATCTTCTCCCTCTTTTAGTGCCTTTTCTGAAGCTTCAGTCTCGCCAAGTCTCTTTTGGTATTTCTCCTTACCTTCACTTAATTTTTTTCTTCCAGAATTTAATTCATTTTTTGCATCTTCAAGTTTTTTCTTGCCTTCTCTTAACTTATCGTAGCCATCTACAAGTTCTCGTTCGCCATGGTCAATTTCCACAGATGCCTTGTAAAGTTTGTCTCTATTTTTTGAAATTTCAGATTCTGCATCACTTTTTTCTTTATTGTACTTGTCTATGCCTTCTTTGTAGTCCTTTTTGCCCTTGTTTAAATCCTTTCTTCCTTTTACAAGTTTATCCTTAGCGTCAGTAAGTTTATCTTCTGCATCAGTAATTTTATCTTCAGCATCAACTATTTTTCCAGAAATTTCATTTTGGATAGAAGCAAGTCTCTCTTTGGGGCGACTTTTTAAATCGATTTTTAGGCTGCGAGTCTTTTTATCCATGTAGTCCACATATTCTTTGTCAGAAGTCATAAGTCCTTCTGTTCCTAAAAATTTAATTTTGGCAAGAGTCGGTTCTCCAGAAAAATTCCCATCGTCAATATAGGCAAAGTAAGAAATTTTTCCATAGCCTCTTTCAGAATAAGTGTTATTTTTGTCTTGGATAAAATCAAGAGAATTGGCAAAGCCAACCACCTTGTAAGAAAGTCTCTTTAGATCATTGTCATCATCGTCATCATTATCCTCTTTAAAGGAAATGATGTCGCCAATTTTTTTGCCATCTCTTTTCATTCTTGCATCAAGAACAATTTCGTCCGATGATTTTATATTTCTTCCCTCAACAATTTCAGGCTTAGAAATTTCATAGGGCATGTTAAGAACTTTTATGACAATAGAATCTCCCTCCAAGAAAACATCCTTGTCATAGCCGTATTCAAGCTCAGAAATGTCATCTTCTCCCTCAATAATTTTTTTGTCCTCATCTTCAAGACCAATAGGCACAGAAATTTTTAGGTCCTCTTGATTTAGTTTTTTTATCTTGTCGTCAATGGTGTTTCTCATAATTTTGCCTGTAGAAATTAGACCAATTAAGACAAAAACACCAAGAAAGACAATAATCATAATTGAGATAAATCTAGGAAGAGAATTTTTTATCTCCCTAAAATTATCTTTGTCGCCAGATTTCACTCTGCACCTACCATTCTATTTCCATAATATCCCTTGGATTTTTATTTATAATAACATCTTTAACTTTAGCATCACAAATTTCAATAAGTCTATCTGCTGAATCCTTT
>OIEX01000240.1_pt1 | contig 31502 bp, 30 predicted proteins | sample 1581911 | NCBI WGS metagenome assembly OIEX01 (sample SAMN07977761, study PRJEB24534) | human gut metagenome | reverse complement strand
CTTTTAATTTATCGTGGTATTTTTCTAAAAACCATTTTACAAGCTCATCATCTCTTTTAACATCAGTTGAATTTTCATTAAAAACATTTACGGTTGCATGGGAGAAATTATTTAAAATTATATCCATATCTTTATCAATCATTTCTTTTGTTTGTCCCTTTATCCCAACCATAAGGCAAGGTGAATCAAAATATTTTAAAACATCCTTGTAAGTTTTAAAACTTGCTCCTTTTTTTAGATGATTTTCACGAAAATCATTATCAAAAGTTTCTACTCCAGTTTTAATAATTATTTTTTGATTTTTGAAATATTTTTTTATTCCGTAGACATCAAGAGCAGTGTCAAGATAAGATTCTCGACAGTTGGATAGAATATAAAGGTCATAATCCTCTGAAAGCTCTTCTAAAACTTTTACAGTACCAGCATAAAGTTCTCCAAGACCATTTTTTATATTCTCATCCATTTTTTTACCAACAAGAGCCATAACTTCTCTTTTTAACTTTTCATCTGCTCCCTTTGCAATTAGATCGTAGGCAAAATTTGGTTTTTCGCCTAAAAATTTTGACACATTTTTTTCATTTAATTCAAAATCTTTTGCAAAGCCATGATTTCTTAAAAATTCTACTCCAGATGAAAAGGCTGGATAATAAATTTTCAGAGTATTGTGAAGGGTTCCGTCAAAGTCAAAAATAATAGAATTTACATCTTTAAGCTCATCATTTTTGTACTTCAAATTTTCTCTATTAAGCTTAGCCACGAATATCGCCTAGTAAATTTGCCATTTCGATTGCAGCAGTGGCAGCATCAAAGCCCTTGTTGCCAGCCTTTGTGCCAGCTCTTTCAATTGCTTGTTCAATATTTTCTGTTGTAATTACGCCGAAAATAATTGGTACGCCAGTTTCAAGAGATGAAGATGCAATTCCTTTAGCAACCTCTGCTGATACAAGTTCATAGTGAGTAGTTGCGCCACGAATAACTGCGCCAAGAGCAATTACTGCGTCATATCTTTTTGTCATGGCAAGGGATTTTGCTGCTAGGGGAATTTCAAAAGATCCTGGAACCCAAATTACTTCAATTTCGTCATCTTCTACGCCATGTCTCTTTAGTCCGTCTATACATCCGTCTAAGAGTTTTGAAACTATAAACTCGTTAAATCTTGCCAAAACTATGGCGTATTTTTTTCCTTCAGATTTTAAATTTGCACTGTAAATTTTCATAATTCCTCCATTTATTTTTATTTTTTTCTTAATTATTTTTTTAAAATTTTAAAATTACTTGCTAAATTCAGATAAGATGTGATTCATCTTTTCTGCCTTAGTTCTCAAATAAAATTCGTCGTGTTTAGTTGAGTGAATTTCAATTGGCACTCTTTCTTTTATGATCATGCCAAATTCTTGTAAAGAATAAACTTTATCAGGGTTATTTGTTAGAAGTCTTAATTCTTTTACTCCTAAATCTTGTAAAATTTGTGCACCAGTTGAATAATCTCTGGCATCTTCTGGAAAACCTAGAGCTAAATTTGCTTCAACTGTATCCATGCCCTGGTCTTGTAGGGCATAGGCACGAATTTTATTTACAAGACCAATGCCACGACCTTCTTGACGCATGTAAAGCAAAATTCCTCTGCCTTCCTCATCAATTTTTTTCATGGCAAGGTGAAGTTGATTGCCACAGTCGCATCTTGATGAGCCAAAGCAGTCGCCAGTTAGACATTCAGAGTGAACTCTTGTAAGGACATCCATGCCGTCTCCAATTTCTCCTTTAACAAGAGCAATGTGGTGTTCGCCAGTAACTTTGTCAATGTAGGCATGAGCTCTAAAGTCGCCAAACTTTGTTGGAAGTTTTGCCTCTGCAACTTTTTCTACAATTTTTTCATGTCTCTTTCTATAAATTAAAAGTTCTTCAGTAGTTGTAATTTTCATGTCTAATTTTTTTGCAAGCTTAAATAAATCTTCGCCACGCATCATGTGACCGTCATCTTGCATAATTTCGCAGCAAAGTCCAACTTCTTTAAGTCCAGCAATTTTTAATAAATCCACAGTTGCTTCAGTGTGTCCTCGCCTTACAAAAATTCCATCTTTTTTTGCAACAAGAGGGAACATATGACCAGGTCTTCTAAAGTCTTCTGGCTTTGCATCATCTTCTGCAAGTTTATTTGCAGTTAAGGCTCTTTCCCAAGCAGAAATTCCTGTAGTTGTGTCAACATGGTCAACAGAAACTGTAAAAGCAGTTTCGTGATTGTCAGTGTTATCGGCAACCATTTGATTTAAATCAAGTTTTTCTGCGTAAGATTTTGACATTGGCATACAAATAAGTCCCTTGGCAAGAGATGCCATGGTGTTTAAACTTTCGCCAGTGGCAAATTCTGCAGCTTGGATCATATCGCCTTCATTTTCTCTATCAGGTTCATCTGTTACTATTATAATTTCGCCTTTTTTTAAGGCTTCAACAACTTCTTCTATTGTATTTACTTTCATGTCTTCTCCTCTCAAATTTCTATATAAAATTTATTTAAAATCCATTTTCTAATAAAAAGTTTTTTGTTATCTTGCTATCTTTTTTTGCATTTACAAAATTGTAGACATAGCGACCAATAATATCTGTCTCAATATTTATTTTTTCTCCAAGCTTTTTACTTTCGAGATTTGTATCAGCTATTGTAGTTGGAATAATTGAGACTTCAAAATAATTTTCAGCAACTTTTGATACAGTAAGGCTGATGCCGTCAAGGGCGATAGAGCCCTTCTCGGCAATATATTTAAAATTATCTGAGTCAAATTTTATTCTGTAGACAATTTCGTGACCTCTTTTTAAAATATTTATGATTTCGCCAACTCCATCAACATGACCTTGAACTATGTGCCCGTCAAGTCTCTTGGATGGGTTTAAGGCACGCTCTAAGTTTAAGGCTTGATCTCTGCTTAAATTTTTAAAGTTAGTTGAATTTATTGTTTCAACCATGACTTCAGCTTTGTAATAGTCATCGCCCAGCTCTGTAACAGTTAAACAGACGCCATTTGTTGCAATTGAGTCGCCCTTTTTTGTCCCTTCCAAAACTTTTTTGCAGGAAACTTTTAAGGTGTAGAGGTCCTTTTCTTTTTTAATGTCAGCCAGTCTTCCAACTTCTTCTATTATTCCCGTAAAAATTTCAATCACACCTTCCAGTAACAAGTATGTCATCAAATAATTTTTCACACTTCATGTCCTTTATCTTTATGGCATCCTTTAGTGCATCAATTTCTAAATCGCCAATGGCAGGTATGCCCTTTGAGCCAAGTAAAATTGGAGCCATGAAAATATAAAACTTGTCCACTAAATTATTTTTTAGCATTTCAGCGTTAAGAGTCCTTCCACCTTCAAGTAGGATGGAAGATATATTGTAGTCCTTTAATTTTTCCATTAAATCTAATAAATCAACTTTATTATTTTTTTCATGGCAAATTAAAACTTCAACATTTTTCATTTCTTTTAACTTTTCAAGTTTTTCCTTGTCAGAATTTTTTGTAGTTGCAATAATTGCAAGACTTTCTAAATCCTCTGAAAGAAGTTTTGCATCAAGAGGAATCCTAAGTTTTGAATCTGTTACAATTCTTATGGGATTGACCCTATATTTGCCATGACGAACATTTAATGTTGGATTATCAGCAAGAACTGTTCCAATACCAACTATAATTGCGTCAAGTCTTCCACGAAGTTCGTGAGAGTAAGCCCTAGAAAATTCTGATGTTATCCATTTAGACTCGCCACTTTCTGTTGCAATTTTTCCATCAAGGGACATGCCAGCCTTTAGTACAACAAAGGGTCTATTATTTTTTACATAAGTAAAAAAGCTTTCGTTTAAATTCAAACATTCTTCTTGGCAGACACCTTCTGTTATAGAAATTCCAGCATCTTCCAAAATTTTTATGCCGCCACCAGAAACTTTAGGGAAGGGGTCACTTGTTCCAATAACAACTCTTTTTATTCCTTCTTTTACAATTCGATTGGCGCAAGGTGGAGTTTTGCCAAAGTGAGAACATGGCTCTAGGTTTACATAAAGAGTTGCACCAGTAAGGTCATTTCCTCGATTTTTTGCATCTTCAATTGCATTTACCTCTGCGTGATTTTCTCCAAATTTTAAATGGGCGCCTTCGCCAATTATTTCTTCATCTTTTACAATTACGCAGCCAACAAGGGGATTGGTTTTTGTATGACCAATGCCTTTTTTTGCAAGTTCAATAGCACGCTCCATGTAAAAGCTGTCGTTAAAATTTTCTATATACATTAAATCACCTATAAAAAAAGAGCCCAGGCAGGGCTCAAAAATTTAAAATTTATCTTCTTTCATCCAGACTTTACTGTCGGTATTGGAATTTCACCAATTCAGCTTGCGCTCGCGGACTTTACCGCCGGTGAGGAATTGCACCTCGCCCTGAAGAGTAATATTAACTTATAAGTTTATGATAACACTAGATTATAAAATGTCAAGAAAAGAAAAATCATTTTCCTGTCTTGTGACTTTTAATAATTTTTAGGACGTCACTTAAAACACAGTCCATTTCTCTGTCGCTATCTATTATATAATCTGCGTAAGAGTCTAAATTTTCTAAAACAGAAAGTCTTTTTTCTATGACGCTTTCATCTTCAGCTCTTTTTATCATTCTCTTTTTTAAAATTTCCTTAGAGCATTTTAAATAAATACATAGGGAATTTTTAAATTCTTTTTTTATGGCAAGGACGCCTTCTTTATCAACTATAATGACGCAGTCAGAATTGCCATTATTATTTTCTTCCAAATCTTTTTTTAAAGTTGAATAATAATTTCCTGCATAACAAGTTGAGCCAATAAATAAATTTTTTTCTTCCATTTTCTTAAAATCTTTAATATTTATAAAGTTGTAATCAAGACCGTCAACTTCCTTGGGACGAGGAGGTCTTGTTGTGTAAGTTATTATTTTATTTAAACCTTTTTTAGCAAGCTCATCTCTAAGGGTGCTTTTGCCAGAGCCTGAATGTCCAAGTATTAAGTAAATCATATTATCTCCTTTAAATTTATTATTACAAGTATAACACATTTATCAATTCACTTTACAAATTAAAATTTTTGAAGTAATATAAAAAGGATAAAATATTAGATGGAGGTCAAGATGAAACATTTAATAGAGCCCTTAGATTTTACAAAAGAAGAATACGAAGAAATTTTTAGACTAGTTGATGACATTATCGCAAATCCAAATGATTACTCTCATGTTTGCGACAATAAGTTATTGGCTAGTCTTTTTTTTGAGCCATCAACGAGAACGAGATTATCCTTTGAAACAGCTATGTTAAGACTTGGAGGACGAGTAATTGGTTTTTCTGATGCAGGAGTTAGCTCTTCAACAAAGGGAGAAACTCTTTTAGATACAATTAGAGTAATAGAAAACTATGCAGATATTTGTGCCATGCGTCATCCCAAAGAAGGGGCAGCACTTCTTGCATCAAAGACAGTTACTAAAATGCCAATAATAAATGCAGGCGATGGTGGACACTTTCATCCAACGCAAACTCTTGCCGATTTAATTACAATAAGGCACTACAAAAAATCCTTTGACAATTTAACTATTGGACTTTGCGGAGATTTAAAATTTGGAAGAACTATTCACTCCCTTGTGAGAGCCTTAAACCGCTATGAAAATGTAAAATTTGTATTTATTTCTCCAGATGAATTAAAAATGCCAGAGCCCTTTAAAAACTTTATAGACAAAGAAAATTATAAAGAAACAAGAGATCTCATGAGTGCCATAGGCGACTTAGACATACTTTATATGTCAAGGGTACAAAAAGAGAGATTTGTATCATCTGACGAGTATGAAAGATTAAAGGACTACTATATACTTACAGAAGAAAAATTAAAATATGCAAAAGATGACATGTATATCCTTCATCCTCTTCCTAGAGTAAATGAAATTGCAACTGAAGTAGATAAGGATCATCGTGCAGTTTATTTTGAACAGACAAAATTTGGCATGTATGGCAGAATGGCACTTATTATGAAACTTTTGGAGGCTAACAAATGATAAATGTTTCAAAAATTAAAAAGGGAATTGTACTAGATCACATAGAAGCAGGTCGTGCTCATGTACTTTATAGGGCCTTGGAGCTAGAAAAAGTTACTGATGCAGTTGTTCTTATGCAAAATATTTTTTCAACTTCCTTGGGCAAAAAAGATATTATAAAAATAGAAACGGATTATAATTTAGATTTTACAGTTTTGGGACTTATTGCACCACACACTACAGTTAATTTTATAGAAGATGGCGAGAGAGTAAAAAAAATTCGCATGGAACTTCCTGAAGTGGTAGAAGGAGTTTTAAAGTGCAAAAACCCAAGATGTATAACAAATAGTGAAAGAGAAATTGCAGGTCACAAATTTTATCTCTATGACAGAGAAAAAAAAGAATACAAGTGTGAGTATTGCGACACTCTTACAACTTATGGAGAATAAAATGGCAAAGATTTTAGAAAATATTCATGTATGTAAAGATTATTTTATACTGAGAACGGATTTTAAGGGAAAAATTTATCCTGGACAATTTTTTATGCTAAGAGCTTGGGAATCTTATCCCACACTTTCAAGACCAATTTCAGTTTATGATGTAACAGATGGAGCGGACTTCTTAGTAGAAAAAAGAGGAATAGGAACAGAAATACTTGAAAAATTAGAAGCAGGCGACGACATAAAATTATATGGTCCCTTTGGAAATACATTTTATGCAAATGTTGATGAAGTTGCCCTAGTTGGTGGTGGAGTTGGTGTGGCACCCTTCCACTATTTAATTAAGGAAATTCAAAAATTAAAACCTGAGTCAAAAATTACCCTATACATTGGAGAAAGAGAAGAACTTGAACTTGAAAATGCCTTTAAAGATGTGTCTTGCGACATAAAAATAAAAAAAGGTGGATTTATAACTGATGTAATTGATTTTGAAAAACACCAATTAATTTATGCCTGTGGACCAGAAATTATGATGAAAAAAGTTGTAGAACTTGCAAAATCTCATAAGATAAAAACTTATGTATCTCTAGAAAAGAGAATGGGTTGTGGTCTTGGAGCTTGCCTATCATGTTCTTGTGAGACAAAAAATGGCAGAAAGAGATCTTGTAAGGAAGGACCAATATTTAAGGGGAGTGATTTAGTTGACTTCTAGAAGTGAAATAGATTTAGCAGGAATAAAATTAAAAAATCCAATAATTATGGCTAGTGGAACTTATGGCTATGGCGAAGAATTTAAAAACTTCTATGATCCAAAAATTCTAGGAGGAATATCTTCCAAGGGAATAACTAGACACCCAAAAAAGGGAAATGAAGGCATAAGAATTTGGGAGACACCATCAGGAATATTAAATTCTATTGGACTTGAAAATCCAGGTGTTGAAGAATTTGTAAAAGAAAAAATTTTCTCAATGCAAGAACTTGGAACAGAAATTTTTGTAAATCTTGGCGGAAACACAATTGAAGAATATGTTGAATCCACAAAAATATTAAATGATTATGAATTTGCAGCCATTGAATTAAATATTTCTTGCCCCAATGTAAAAGAAGGTGGCATGGCTTTTGGCATGGATAAGGATTCTGCAGCAAAAGTTGTTCGTGAAGTCATGAAAGTTACTAATAAAAAAGTTTTTGTAAAGCTTTCTCCAAATGCAGGGGACATTGTGGGAATAGCAAAGGCAGTTGAATCAGAAGGGGCAACAGGTCTTTCACTGATAAATACAATTCTTGGCATGGCAATTGATCTTAATAGAGAAGAAATTGTCTTTAATAACACTTACGCGGGACTATCAGGACCAGCAGTAAAACCAATTGCACTAAGGATACTTCATCAAGTGGCAAGAGCAGTTGACATTCCAATAATAGGAATGGGCGGCATCACATCTTATAAAGATGTCCTTGAATTTTTAATGGCAGGAGCTACTGCTGTTGAAATTGGAACTTATAATTTTATGAATCCCAAGGCAGGAGCAGAAATTATCTCTGACCTTGAAAAATATTTAGAAGAAAAAAATAAAAATATAAGGGATTATATAAAGAAATTGGTATAAATACCTGTGTAATTGTAGAAAATAAATAATTATAAAAATGGAACTATTGTTATAAGCTAAAAAATATTTTTTGATTTTAAAAAGATTTTGTTTAAAATCAGTTATCTATATAATATTATTAATAATTAAGAAAAAAATTAAATATGAAATATTAGAACTTTCTAGGGTTTAGAAAGTTCTTTTTCGTGGTAAGTATTAATAAAATAAAGGAGGTAGTCTTATGTTCAATCTTTACAAGGATATATACGATGCCCAAATGAATTTGTTAAAATCTTTTAATCAGGGAAATGAAAAAGATGATAAGGAAAAATTAAGTTTGGAAGATTATTTTAGAGAAATGGCAAGAATAAATGAAAAAATGGTAGAAAATATTTATGAAATGCCAAAAAATTATATGGATGCTATGAACAAGTTTAATCCTTTCCAAGCTGATTATAGTGAAAAAATGAAGGGACTTTTTGAAGTTAATCCTTACTTTGAAAATTTTATGAACTTTCAAAAATTTTTTGCTGATAATTTAAGAGAGCCAAATAAAGTTTATAGCGATTTTATGAATAATTTTAAAAATTATTTTCCAATGCTAAGTGCCAATGGTAAGTTTGTGGAAGATTATAGCCAAGCTGCAAAAAATCTTTTTAACTCTTACAAGAAATATCAAGAAAATTATATGAATATTTTTATGCCAGAACAAGTTAGGGATAGGGCAAAAGAAATTTTAGATTTCAATCAAAAGTTTTTTGGAAATTTTAATTTTATGATTCCTAATTTTGGAAATATGCCTTTTATGACTGATAATTTCTTCGGAAAGATGGATTATTTCAAAAACATGGAAAAATTTTCTGAAACAATGTTAAATAACTTAGAGGAATATGAGAAATTATTTGGTGGTAATGAATATTTTGCCAGCACTTCCAAGGTTTTAGGATTTCAAAGGACTTTTATTGAAAAATCTATGAGGTATTTTGAGGTTTATATTAATTACTACAAGGAAATATATGCTGAAATTGCAAAAATTTCTGAATTTACTTTTGAAAAATATAGAAATGATTTGGAAGAACTTGCTAAGAAAAAGGATCCTCAAGAAGTTTATGATTTCTTCCAAGAAAAGACTAAGGAACAATACAAGAAATTATTTGACCTTGATAAATTTAAGGAAGTTTATAAGAAGGCTGAAGAGGAAACTAAGTCTCTCAGAGAAGAACTATTTAAATTAAATATGGATTATATGAATTTTGTGGAACCTTCAAGTAAGGAAGATGTAAAAGATTTAAATAATCAAATTATTAAGATGTCAAATAAGATCGATTCTTTAAATAAGGAAATTGAAAGATTAAAGAGCAAATAAGATTTAAAATTAAAAAATAAATAAGAAAAGAAAAGTCTCGGCTGCTGTCGAGATTTTTTGCTGTAGATTGATTATCTTATAATTTTTCGGCATGAAGTAATCTTTGTGCCGATTTTTATTTGCCTTGCAATTTGAAAAATATTATATAATATCTTTATAGATATAATAATTTGCAGGAAAAATTTTATTAATGGGATAATTTACTAAATATTTTTCTTGATATTTTTATTCGTAAAAATTTATTCGCAAGTTTTTAAAAACTTAATAAAAAAGGGGGAAGCTATGAAAAAATATTTTTTAATTTTAATGGCGTGCCTAATGTTTTTATTTGCTGCTTGCAATAAGACAGCTTCAAGTGAAAATAAAGCTGAAAGCAATTATCCACCCATGGTTAAAGTTAAGGGCACAATCTATGTGGACACAGGCTATGAAAATGCCATGGTCAAATGTGGCACTGCAGATGGTCAAATAAAAACTAGTGTTGATGGGAGAAAGATGCCTAGTAAGGATGATGAATCTAATTTTGGCAAGGGTTATGGCTACCAAATTTGGGAGAAGGGCTATATAAATGTTCAAATTGACAATAGGTGGATTTTATTTAGGGACCTTGACCTAAAAGATGAAAGCAGAGAAATTCCTGAGTGGGTTGCTCATTTTACAGGCAAGGTAATAAAAGCAGAAAGTGATTCTCTTATGGTTGAAGCAACTCAAATTGATGATAGATTTTATTTTAAAGAAATAATGACAAAGCCAATTTCTCTATCAATTGAAAATTTAGATAATTCTGAAGATAGTAATGTCACTACAAAGGGCCTTGAAGGGAAGAATGTTGAAGTTTATTTTGGCGGAAAAATTAAAAATATTGAGCCGGAAAATTCTGCTCCAATTTTTCTCGAAAATATTTATAGGATTATTGTGAAGTAAAAAAATTTTTTTAAGAGAAATTATTTATAATAAGAGTTAAATACATTTTACAAATACACTTTAGCATATTATAATCTTAATAAATAGTTTTTATTTTGTAATTTTTTAAAGGAGAAGTAATGGATTATAGAAATGGATATAAGGATACAATAAAGGCGAGAGAGAGAATTAGGGATTATGTTTATGACACTCCTCTTATTAGGTTAGATTATATTTCTGAACTTTTAGGCACCTCAGTCTATGCTAAGTTAGAAAATATACAAAGGACTAATTCTTTTAAAATCAGAGGCGTAATAAATAAAATTAGAAAACTTTCTGATGAAGAATTAAAAAGAGGTCTTGTTACTGCTTCTTCTGGAAATCATGGAAAGGCTGTGGCGACTTGTGCAAAAATGCTTGGCATACCTGCAAAAGTCGTTGTGTCAGAAACTTCTACTGATTTAAAGAGACAGATGATAAGAGATCTTGGTGCTGAAGTTATTGTTTCAACTGTAGAAAAAAGATTTGATCTGGCAAGAAAAATTGCTGAGAAGGAAGGCATGACTTTTATTCATCCATCAGATGATTTAGATGTTTCTGAAGGTCAAGGTACTCTTGCTGTTGAAATTTTAAATAAAATGGATCATCTAAAATTAATTGTTCCTGTTGGCGGTGGCGGACTTATTTCTGGCATTGCCCTCTACACAAAGGGAGTAACTAGATGGTCTAAAGTTATTGGAGTTGAACCAGAAAATTTTCAAAGATATACAAAATCTTTAAAAGAGGGAAGACCTACTAATATAAAAAAAGGCGAAACAATTGCTGATGGCTTGATGTCAATTACTCCAAGTGCCAATGCTTTTGAAGTGATAAGAGATTTAGTTGACGATCTTGTAACTTGCCAAGATAAATTTATTAAAAAAGCTTTAGATTTGTTGTATAATAAAGAGAAAATAATTGTTGAGCCATCTGCTGCTATTGGTCTTGGAGCAATTTTAGAAGGAAAAATAAAATATGATAATAGAGATAAATTGGTTCTAATTATCACTGCTGGCAATATAGATGGAAGTACAATTGAAAATATAATAAATTCATAAGGGAGGAAGCTATGAGGAATTTTATTTGTAGTAAATTTAGTAAAGTAGCACCGTCAGGTATAAGAAAAATTAATGAAAAAACTCTTCAAATGGAAAGAGAAGGCAAGAGAATTTATCACTTTGAAGTTGGTAGACCTGATTTTGATACTCCAAAGGTAATTAAAGATGCCACTATAAAAAGCATTGAAAAGGGTGATGTTTTTTATACTTCAAATTTTGGAATAATGGAATTAAGAGAAGCTGTTGCTGAGAAATTAAGAAAAGAAAATAATTTAGATTATTCTGCAAAAGAAATTTTAATAACAGCAGGAGCAAGTGAAGCAATTTATGATACTTATTCCTTAATTTTAGAAGAAGGCGACGAGATTTTACTTCCAAATCCATGTTGGCCAAATTATGTAAATGCGGCTCATATTATGAATGCAGTTCCTGTAAGATATAGCTTAGCCCAAGAAAATGATTTTCAAATTGATTTTGATGAATTAGAAAAACTTGTAACTGAAAAAACTAAAGCTATTGTAATTATTACGCCATCAAACCCAATTGGATCTATGCTTACAAAGGAAACTACAGAAAAACTTGCTGAATTTGCAAAGAAAAAAGATATACTTGTAATTTCTGATGAAATTTATGAGCAAATTATTTATGGAAATAAAGATCATTATTCTATAGCCTCCTTTGATGGAATGAAAGAAAGAACTATTACAATAAATGGCTTCTCAAAAACTTTTTCTATGACTGGTTTTCGTCTTGCTTACATTGCAGCTCCAGAAGAATTTATAAAAGTTTTAAATACAATTCACCAACATAACACATCTTGTGCAACTTCCTTTGTTCAACACGCAGGCATTACTGCACTTAAAGAGGCAGAAGAAGATGTGAAGAAAATGGTTGAAGAATATAAGAGAAGACGTGATTATATTTTAGAAAAGGTTAATTCTATTGATGGACTTAGCTTAAACTCTCCTGATGGAGCTTTTTACGCTTTTATAAATATTAAGGGGGTTGGAGTTTCTTCAGAAGAATTTTGTCAATATCTTCTTGATGAAGAATGTGTTGCAGTAGTACCGGGCACAGTTTTTGGAAGTGCAGGGGAAGGATTTATAAGATTTTCCTATGCATCTTCTTATGAAGATATTGTTGAAGGCTTAAATAGAATGGAAAAAGCCTGCAAGCACTTTATGAATAAATAGTATTTTTAGAATTTAAATGAAAAAATTTTTAATAATACTTTTAAATGTTCTTATTTTTGCAGCGGCATCAATTTTACTTTCACGGACTGAAAAGAGTGGAGATTTGATTCTAAGATTAATTTATTCAGTAGTCTTAGTAAAAGCAGGATTTAATATAGAAAAAGCATTAAAAAATGAGTAGGTTAAAAAATAACCTACTCTATTTTATTTGCATAAGTTTTTAAAAATATGCCAACGACTTTGTGAAATCTTGAGATGTCTGTTATATAGGCATAGTCGCTGTCATAAATTCTTTTTATATTTAAGCTTTCTGATTCTTCTCCAGTGAAAACTCCAAAACTGTTTATGCCCTTTAGTCTCGTCAGGAGCACTTCCTTTGATGTGTCCATTACTGCCTCATCGCCCTTGTAATTTTCTCCTGGAATTTTTGATGCACCAACTATACCAATGTCAATTTCGTCAAAGGGAAGTCCATCAGTTAAAACTATTAAAAATCTTCTTGCATCATAATTTTTTGAAATCAAGTGGCGCATAAATTTTATGGCAAGACCATCTCTATTGGACCCACTTGGGGAATATTTGAAGATGTCCTTGTTTTTTGAAGATGGGTCCTTGTAGTCCCTGTATTTTTTTAGGACTAGATAATTATAAAAATTGTTGTAAGAAAAAATCCTAGTTTTTATATTTAGGCTTGTTAGAGCCTCTGCTATGATGTAGGATTCTGTTGCTACAATTTCTTTTCTCTCATTTTGGGATGCAGAAGAGTCAAGAAGTATATCTACAAAAATTTCGCTAGAGTCCTTTCTATTTATTTTTCTAAAAACTCTGTCCTCATTTAATTCCTTTGATTTCCAAATTTCTGATGGGATAATTTTTCCTGAATTTGATTTTACAATTTCGTCTTCTGATTCCTTTAAAAGGGAATTTTTTATGATGCCAGCAAGTTCACGAATGGCACGCTGATTTTGAATTTTATTGTCCTGGTAAAATTTTAAGTTATCCTCATAATTATTTTTTTCTTCTTCAGCAAAATAGGAATTTTTATTTTCAAATTCGCCGCTGGGAAAATATAATTTAATGTCTTTGTGGATGCCTGTGGAAATTTCTCCAGCAATTTTATCAGAAACATATCTCTTTACTTTTTCTTTGCCATAGTGTTTTTCTAGGGCCTCATAAATATTTTGGTCGCCAAAATTATTTTTAAAAGAATCTTCTTTTACATTGATGTCTCTATAATCGTCGTTGAAAAAAGTAAATTCCGCAGATTCAATGTTGTACCTCTCGAGAAAAGTATTATCAAGCAATTTTTTTCTCTTGTAGGGGGCACTTTTCTTGGAAGAGGAATTTGACTTTTTTTCCTTTTTAAATTCCTCATAATTTTCATCAAGGTCCTTGGGAAGATTTTTATTAATATGAAAATATTTTTTGAAGAGATATTTTAAGAAATCCAAATACATAAAGGTATCTTTCTCTTTAAAATTATAAATTTCATCTAACATCTCTTCCAAAACTCTTTGAATTTTTGGATACTTTCCTCTTTCTTTTCTAATGTAGCCAATTTTAAGCTCCATTGTCAAAATAATTTTTCGCCTATTTAGATTTTTTAAAATTTCCTCGTCATGGGATTTTTTAAAATCAAGAGTGCCAGGTCTTTCCAAAATCATTTCCTGAGAAAAAATATTTTCCATAATGAGTTTTGAAATTTCCCACAGGTCTTTTTTGTTGTTTAAATTATTTACATATCTCTTAAAAAAATCATCTATTGTATAAAAATCAAAGTGCCTTGAAGCGTAGCCAAGTATGGAAGCCTCGTAGGCATCAGCTGGTTTTAGGGAAAAATTAAAAATATCAAAATCGTAAAAATCTGAAAGAGTCCAAAAAATATTTTTTAGTCTATTTTCATCCTTCAAATAAATCAGCTCTCTTTATGTCCTTTAAAAAGAGAGTGTCAATTACATCTGTGACAATTTCTCTCTCATAGGAGTCAAAAGTCTTATCAACTATACCAAGTTCAAGGGAATCTCTTATGCCAAGACCTCTATTCATAAGTTCGATGCTAGAAAGGAGTCCACGAAGGTCAATTGCCTTAGAAGAAATTTCTGAATTTAGAGATTTTTCTTGCAAGTCTAAAAATAATTTTGTAAAAATTTTTATGGAGATTTCATTTAAATTTGTGTTTTCTTTAAACAATTTTGCCAAGTCACTTTCTGCAATTGTTGGCATGTCAATTACCAAAAATCTTGAGACAAGGGCCTCGTTTAAGTCACGAGTGCCAATGTAGCCGTAGTTCATTGTGGCGATAAATCTCGTTGCATCATGAAGATTTAATCTGTCATAGCCAGAAATATCTAGGACTCTTCTGTAATCAAGAGTTGAGTGGACAACAGAAAGGGCTTCGTTTTTTGCCATATTTATCTCGTCAAAAACTGCAAAGCCGCCTTGTTCTGCTGCTTCATAAACTGGACCTTTTTTTAGGGTTACCTCATTGTTTTTAAAGGTATCAGACCCAATTAAACTTGATGGGTCTGATGCAATGTTAAGAGAAACTGTCCAAAGGGGTCTCTTAAAAAGATAAGCAAGATTTTCTGCCAATACATTTTTTCCCGTTGCTTTTGGTCCAGATAGAAGGATGTTGTCGCCAGATAAAATTGCAGCAATTGCCTTCTCCCAAGTTTTTTTGCCATAATATTTATATTTTATTTTTGGAATTCTATATTCATAGTCTTCATTTAAGTCGTGTTTTTCTATAAATTCGTCTACTCCCTTAAGTAGATCTTCTGAAACGCCTTGTGAAAGTAAAAACTCTTTCATTTCATCACCTCAAATGTATTATAACAAAAAGAAAAATTCTGTGTGGACAATAAATTTTGTAAAAGAAAGATGTTATTGTTATAATGTAATAAAGAAGGAAGGGAGATAGCTATGGCTTTTACATCTAAATCACTTATTGCTTTAATTTTAGGTTTTGGGGTTTATGTGGGAATTTTTGTACTTATAATTTTGGCAATCTTTGCCCTAATAAAATACTTAAAAAAATAAAACCCTAGAAGGCTTTAAAAATAAAAAGGATATGGTATAATATAGATAAAGAGGACACCGTTTAAGACGGTCGCCCTGCAGTATGATTTATGAAACCACCTGTAGTGACGATACAGGTGGTTTTTTCTAACTACTTATTTTTACAAAGTGTTAGGATGGCGATTATAAGTGTTAAAAACTTAAGCATTATACTTAAAATTTCATAATCACTCATAAAAGCACCTCCCAATAATTAAATTGGGCGACCATCTGTATGTCCTCATACATATTATAATCTTTCGAAACAAATCAATCAATTGACTTTACTTTATTAGCCAAAAAGCTTGAACTTATTTTTCCTTATGGTATAATAAAAAAAACTAAAAAAGACAATAATTGAGAATAGTAATTTTAGAAAGTTTTTTAGAGAGCAGGTGGTTGGTGCAAATCTGTAGACTTATAAAATGAATCCACCTCATAGTCTATGAATTTTTAAGTGAACCATTTGGTTAATTAGGGTGGCAACGCGGGTCTCTCGTCCCTTTAGGGATTGAGGGGCTTTTTTTAATTTAAGGGAGGATTTATGTTAGACATTAAATTTGTAAGAGAAAACCCAGAAGCAGTTAAGGAAAATATTAAAAAGAAATTCCAAGATGACAAACTTCCACTAGTTGATGAAGTTATTAAAATTGACGAAGAACTTAGAGAAAAAAAGACTAAGGGAGACAATCTTCGTGCAGAAAAAAATCAAACTTCAAAAGAAATTGGTGGCTTTATGCAAAAGGGCGAAAAGGACAAAGCCGAAGAAGCAAAAAAAAGAGTTGCTGATATAAATGAAGAAATTACAGAACTAGAAGCAGCTGAAAGAGATCTTGCTGAAGAACTTAAAAAGAGAATGCAAGTTATTCCACAAATGATTGACGAATCAGTGCCAATAGGAAAGGACGACAGCGAAAATGTTGAAATTGAAAGATTTGGCGAACCAGTAATTCCAGATTTCGAAGTTCCTTATCATGTTGACATCATGGAAACTTTTAACGGAATTGATTTAGATTCTGCAAGAAATACTTCTGGTGCAGGTTTTTATTATTTAAAGGGAGATATTGCAAGACTTCACTCTGCAATTTTATCTTATGCAAGAGATTTTATGATTGATCGTGGTTTTGAATATCACATTCCACCATTTATGATTAGATCAGATGTTGTTACTGGTGTAATGAGTTTTGCTGAAATGGAAAATATGATGTATAAAATTGAAGGAGAAGACCTTTATCTAATTGGTACATCTGAACACTCAATGATTGGTAAATACATCAACACAATAACTCCTGAAGAAGAAATGCCTCTTGCACTTACATCTTATTCTCCATGTTTTAGAAAAGAAGTTGGAGCTCACGGCATCGAAGAAAGAGGAGTTTACAGAATTCACCAATTTGAAAAGCAAGAAATGGTTGTAATTTGTAAACCAGAAGATTCAAAGGATTGGTTTGTAAAATTGTGGCAAAACACAGTGGACTTTTTCCGTTCACTAGAAATTCCTGTAAGAACTCTTGAATGTTGTTCTGGAGACTTGGCAGATTTAAAGGTAAAATCTCTAGATGTTGAGGCCTTTTCTCCAAGACAAAATAAATATTTTGAAGTTGGATCTTGTTCAAACCTTGGCGATGCACAAGCTAGAAGACTTAATATTAAACTTCGTGGCAAGGACGGCACATATCTTGCTCACACATTAAATAACACAGTAGTAGCTCCACCAAGAATGTTAATTGCCTTTTTAGAAAACCTTCTTCAAGAAGATGGCAGCGTAAAAATTCCAAAGCCACTACAAATGTACATGGGCGGCATGGAAAAAATTGTGCCAAAAAATAAATAAAATTTTCTAAAAAATACTTGAATTAATTTTATTTGGGTAAAATAAACATAGATTGTTTTAGGCAAAATAATTTGATATAATTTATTCACTTAGGGGAGTAACATTTAAATTTTCAGTCGTCATTACGGCATAGCCCGGCTGGAAAGCTTATTATTAAGTTTGTGAGACCGATGTAACAATCGGTCTCTTTTTTTATTTTGCATTTATTATAAGGAGGAAGTATGGAAAAAAATTGGTATAATCAGTCGCCTGATGAGGTCCTAAAAAATCTTTCCACCACAAAGGAGAGGGGACTAAGTGAAGATGAAGCCAAAAAAAGGCTAGAAGAGTATGGGGAAAATGCTCTAGCAGAGGAAAAGAAAAAATCCTTTGGAGAAAAATTAAAGGAACAATTTTTTGACCCAATGATAATTATTTTAATTGCAGCAGCTCTTGTTTCTATTTTTGTAGGAGAGGCTCTCGATGCAGGAATTATAATTGCCATTGTAATTGTAAATGCCTTTCTTTCAATTTACCAAGAAGGCAAGGCAGAAGAAGCCATTGCAGCCTTACAGAAAATGTCTTCACCAAAGGCAAAGGTAATAAGAGATGGAGACCATGAAGAAGTTGACTCAAATAAATTAGTGCCAGGAGATATTATTGTTCTTGAAACGGGAGATATTGTCCCAGCAGATTTAAGATTAATTGAATCATCAAATTTAAAAATCGATGAGTCTTCACTTACTGGTGAATCTGTGGCAGTTGAAAAACACTTTGATGCAGTTTATGATGGCAAAATGGAAATTGGCGATAGAGAAAACTTAGCTTATTCTTCAACTATTGTAACTTACGGAAGAGGCATGGGAGTAGTTATAGAAACTGGCCACAAGACAGAAATTGGTAAAATTGCAACTTCTATTGCAACAGTTTCTGATGAGCAAACTCCACTTCAAAGAAAACTTGCAAAACTTTCCAAAACTCTTGGAATTTTAGTAATAGTTATCTGTGCAGTGGTAATGGGAGTTGGCTTAATTTACAAGCATGACCCACTAGATATGTTTATGACTGCAATTTCCCTTGCAGTTGCAGCTGTTCCTGAAGGACTTCCTGCCATTGTAACAATTGTGCTTTCAATTGGCATGGGCAAGATGGCAGAAAAAAATGCCATTGTAAAAAAACTTTTGGCAGTTGAAACTTTAGGTACAACAACAGTAATTTGTTCTGATAAAACTGGTACACTTACACAAAATGAAATGACAGTTGTGAAAGTCTTTACAGACGGACAAGTTTATCATGTAACTGGAACTGGTTACTCTCCAGAAGGGGATGTCACTAAAAAAGATGAAATTGTAACAATTGATGAAGATGAAAATTTAAAGGTTTTATCATCAATTGCAGCCTTAACTAATGATGCAAAATTAAAGCTAAAGGATGGCGAAGCTTCTATCACTGGAGACCCTACTGAAGGAGCCCTTCTTACTTTTGCAGAAAAAGCTGGAAATGGACTGGATAATCTTTATAAAAATTTTGACAGATTGGAAGAAATTCCCTTTGACTCTGACAGAAAGATGATGACAACTTTCCATGACAAAATTTTTGATGCAATTGCATCCTTTACCAAGGGAGCACCTGATGTTGTCCTTGACAGATGCGAAAAAGTTTTAATTGATGGAAAAGAAGTTGAACTTGACGAAAAATTAAGAAAAGAAATTTTAGAAAAGAACAGTGAATTTGCAAGATCAGCCCTAAGATGTTTGGGCTATGCTTATAGAAAACACAGCGATATGCCAAGTGAAATCACATCAGATGCCATAGAAAAGGACATGGTCTTTGTTGGACTTACTGGAATGATTGACCCATCAAGACCAGAAGCCAAGGCAGCCATAAAAGAATGTAAGTCAGCTGGCATTAGACCTATTATGATTACTGGCGACTATCTTGAAACAGGACTTGCTATAGCAAAGGACCTTGGCATTGCTGAGCATGACGATGAAGCAATAATGGGTAGAGAACTTAACGAAATGTCTGAGGCAGAACTTAGAGAAATCGTAAAGGAAAAATCTGTCTACACTAGAGTTTCACCAGAAAATAAAGTTCAAATTGTTACAGCCCTAAAACAAAATGGTCACATAACAGCTATGACTGGTGACGGTGTAAATGACGCACCTGCAATTAAAAAGGCAGACATTGGTATTGCTATGGGAATTACAGGCACAGATGTTGCAAAAAACACTGCTGAAGTAATTTTGACAGATGATAACTTTGCAACAATTGTAAATGCTGTTGAAGAAGGAAGAATAATTTATTCCAACATCAAGAAGTTCGTGGCATATCTTCTTTCCTGTAACTTGGGAGAAGTTTTAATAGTTTTAATTTCAATTTTAATGAACTTGCCAGTGCCACTAATTCCAATTCAATTACTTTGGCTTAATCTTGTAACAGATTCCTTCCCAGCTCTAGCACTTGGAGTTGAAAGAGGAGAAGCTGACATAATGGATGAACCACCTCGTGACCCTGACGAGCCAATTCTGGACACAGAAATAAAAATCACAGTTGCAATTCAATCTATTGCCATAACTGTGGCAACACTTCTTGCATATTTGGTTGGACTTAAATGGTATGGACAAGCTGAGGGACTTCAACACGCAAGAACAATGGCATTTTCAACTCTAATTATTTGTGAACTTTTAAGATCATACACATCAAGATCAATTGATAAGACTGTTTTTGAAATTGGAGTCTTCACAAATAAAAAATTAGTGCTTGCAACAGCCTTTTCCTTCCTTTTGATGCTTCTTGTAATTTATGTGCCAGTGCTAAACGATGCCTTTGGACTTATGGACTTAGGACCAAGAGAAATCGCAGTAGTTATTGGATCATCTCTTATTCCACTTGTAGCTGGAGAAATTCAAAAGAAAGTAAGATTTAGAAAAAATAAATAAAAATAATTTAATTGTAAAGCCGACAGGGAAAATTCTCTGCCGGTATTTTTTTATTGGAGAAAAATTTTTAAAAGCCTTGACAAACTTATTAAATGAGATTATAGTGTAAATATAAAGTATATACACTTAAATTGAATTAAGGAGTTGAAGAAATTATGAAAAAAGATTTAAAAATTTTTATTAGTATATCATTTATTATTCCATACATAATGGGATTTGCTATTTATTACTGCAAATTACACGACATAAGCACAAGTATTTATCCCTTATTTCAAATGTTTATTCCATTTTTAGCCGTAATAGCCTTGTTATACAAAGAAGACAAAAGAATTTTAAAAGCTTTTCCTTTTAAAGTTTATATATTTACAAGTATTATTTTGTTTGTATTTGCTATATTAAATATTTTTTATCCAAAGTTTAGTGGATTGTCCGAATTTGTTATTTTAATTTCTGCTATTGCAATGATAATAAGCATCTTCACTATGGATAAAGATCTTAAAAAGAAATTATCTCTAGATAATCCAAATAAAAAGATGACGCTTTTAATGTGTTTAATTTTTATACTTATATATTTTTTAAAATTATTTTTTGGCTGTATTTTAGAAGGAGAAACAAGGGAAATTGTAGAAGTCTTTAATCTTCATAGTTTAAAAGTTTTTATTTCCATTATTATTTTCTCTTTTTTAAACATTATGCTATTTATTGGAGAAGAATATGGTTGGAGGGCATACCTAGCACCAAGACTAAAAGAAATTTATGGTGTTAAAAATGCTATTATACTTACAGGTTTTATTTGGGGAATTTGGCACTTGCCCCTTAATTTATTTTATTATTCAGATGGGCTCTTGACATCACAAATTTATTCTATACTTGTACAACTTGTATTTTGTATATTTTTAGGGATATTTTTAAGTTATGCTTACAATAGGACAAAATCAATTTGGGCTCCTGTTATGATTCATTATTTAAACAACAATCTTGCCCTACTATTTGTCACAGATTTTTCTAAGGATATATTTTCAGGACAACATTATGATTTAAAAGGAACTTTATTTTCAATAGTAAGTTCAATAATGTTATTTGGGATTTTTATGTTTTCAAAGTATATAAAAGATGAAAATCTTTGGGAAAAATCTGTATATGAGAAAATAAGATAGCTTTAATTATTTAGTAATTTTATATACTTTAAATTTATTTATTAAAACAATAGTACAGATACAAAGTATATACACTTAAAGGTGGTGTGATATGAAAATTATTATTTCAAATGATAGCGGCCTTCCTATTTACGAGCAAATAAAAAATCAAATCAAGGCTCAAATTGTTGCTGGTGAACTAAGAGCAGACGAAGCTCTTCCTGGTATGAGGACTCTAGCCAGCGACCTAAAGGTTTCTGTCATAACGACAAAGCGTGCCTACAATGACTTGGAGCAAGAGGGCTACATTTATTCCATGCCAGGCAAGGGCTCCTTTGTAAAAAAATTAAATGAAGAAGTTGTAAGAGAAAATGCTCTTGCAGAGATAGAAAAATATTTTACTGACGCAATGACTGTTGCCAAGGCTTCTGGCATTGGAATAGATGAATTGCAAGAAATTTTAAAGACATTAGACGAAGTGGGTGAACTATGAAAGTAGTAGAAATAAAAAATTTGAAAAAAGAATTTAAGGATTTTGAACTTGATATAGACAGTTTAGAAATACCAGAGGGAGCAGTTATAGGTCTAATTGGCGAAAACGGTGCAGGAAAAACAACTCTTTTAAAATGTATTTTAGATTTATACAAATACCAAGGCGACATAAAAGTTTTTGGAGAAAAAATTCATAAAGAATCTTTTGAAAAAATTGGGGCAGTAATACCTGACTCCTTCTTCAACGATACCTTTAAGATAAAAGATGTTGTAGACATTTTAAAAGTTGCCTACAAAAATTTTGATGAAGAAGTATTTTATGACTGTGCAGATAAATTTAAGATGCCAAGGGACAAGAAGTTAAGCGAACTTTCCACAGGAAACTTGATGAAATTAAAAATAATTTCTGCAATTTGTCACCAGCCAGAATTATTAATTTTTGACGAGCCAACTTCTGGACTTGACCCAGTTATTCGTGACGAAATCATTGAGTTTTTATTTGACTACATGAGAGATGGAGATAGGACAATTTTATTTTCATCCCACATCTTGTCTGACATAGAAAAAATCGCCGACTATATAATTTATATCCATCAGGGAAGAGTAATCTTATACGATGAAAAGGACTCCCTAATAGAAAAATATGGAATCCTAAAAACGTCTGAAGAAAATTTAAAAAATTATGGAGACTTTATCTTAAAGACAAGAAAAAATAAATACTCAACAGAAGCCTTGATAAAAAATGTCCAAGTTTTTAAAGAATTTTATCCTAATGAAGTTGTGGACAGGGCAAATGTGGAGGACATAATGATATTTTTATCAAGAGGTGAACAATGAAAGCAGTTTTATATAATGACTTTAAACTTGTAAAGAAACTTGCCCTACCAATTGTTATATTTATTACTTCCATACTTTTTATTGGTTTTTTGATAACAGGACAAGTTTTCAGCAAGTTTTTTAGCCAATGGACTCTTACAATGATATTTATCATTAGGGCACAAGGTGTCTTTGGAGATAACTTTAAAGATTTTCAAAAGTTCATGACTATGCCAGTCTCTTTAGAAGACTATTCTCATGCAAAAATTATAAAAAATCTAATAATATTTATCTTAACCACTCTTGTTTTTTTAATTGGACTAATTATTAGTGCTGATGAAGATAAAAATTTTATGATAAATCTTTATCTAAGTATATTTATTGCCCTAGACTTTATGGCACTTAGCCTTAGTCACATTGTTTTTACAAAATATAAAAAGGGAATAGTTGTATTTCTTTACAGTATTTTGATTGTAGGCTTAGGAATATTTTTTGCCATGACCTACGCAGCCTATTACGAAAATTTATTAAACTACAGACCTGCCTTTATTATAGGTTCAATAATAATTTGCATTTTGTCCTTTAAGTTAGACTACAAGTTTTCCACAAAATATTTGAGGGAGAGGGGAATAGTATGAAATTACTTTTACTAAATGATTTTAAAATTAGAAAAAAATTTATCATCGCCTATTTCATATTTATTGCAATGATATTTTCCCTAAAGACTATAGGACTAAAGTCAGTGGAATTTTCTTTCTATTCAGATAGAGCTTTTACCCTATTATTTATTATAAGCCTGCTAATTCACTATGTCCTATATATAATATCTAGCGAAGGAATGATTATAGATAAGAGCAAACCCTACCTTTTGACTCTTGGTTCAACAAGAGCTGACCTAATAAATGTAAAATTTTTAAAGATTCTTATGATTTTTATAATAGATTCAATATTAATTTATTACATCATGCAAGATGTTGAAATAAATGGAATTGAATTTAACCTTGGATTTTTTATTATGCTTTTTGTAATGGCATATTATCTTATAAGTATTCCAATTTACCTTTACTTTGGACAAACAAGTGGCATTGGAACAATTTTTACATCTTCGCCAGCTCTACTTCCTATATTAGATAAGTTTGGAAAGAATCCAGCAGGATTTTTTATAGGAATAATTAATAGAAGTAGTAAGCTTGTCTTATCCTTATCTTTAATTATTTTCATTATAATAATTTATACAGTCTCTAGAATAATAGTGGAGAAAAAAGATTTTTAAAAAATTATAGACTCAAAGGACTTTAGATATCAAGAGTCCTTTTTAATTTGTAAATTTATAAAATAAAAACTTTACCATCCTTGTGTCATTTGTCTTTCAATGTGATAGAATAAAAAATGTATTTTATATGAGGAGGAAAAAGAAAAATGGAAACAAATTCAAGTTTTTTAGAAAAGACTTTTTCTCTAAGTGAGAGAAAGACTAATGCCAAGACAGAATTTTTGGCAGGACTTACAACTTTTATGACCATGTCTTATATCTTAGTTGTAAATCCAAATATGTTATCTGAAACTGGAATGGACAAGGGTGGAGTTTTCACTGCCACTATTGTTGCATCTATTATTGCCATGCTCTTTATGGGACTTTTTGCAAACTTGCCCTTTGCACTTTCAGCAGGAATGGGACTTAATGCTTTCTTCACATACACAGTAGTCCTTTCCATGGGTCACGACTGGTCCTATGCCTTAACGGCAGTATTCTTAGAAGGTATCATCTTTATAGTTATGAGCTTCTTCAACATTCGTGAAGCAATATTTACCTCTATACCAATGTCACTTAAAAATGCAGTTTCAGTTGGTATTGGACTTTTTATAACTCTAGTTGGTCTTACATCATCAGGCATGATTGTAAATAACGACGCAACTTTAATTGCCCTTGGAGAAATTGCATCAAGACCTTCAGTAGTCTTTATAGTTTCACTTATGGTAATGGCTTTTCTTACAGCAAAAAATGTAAAGGGAGCTCTTTTATACGGAATAGTAACGGGAACTGTCCTTGCACTTATTTTAGGAGTTACACATCTTCCAGGAGGAATGTTATTTTCACTTCCACCATCACTTGCTCCCGTTGCCTTTAAACTTCATTGGGGAGATTTATTTACCTTTGACATGTTTTCAGTAATGTTTACATTTTTATTCGTAGACTTATTTGACACAGTGGGAACTTTAACTGGCGTTGCCACAAAGGCAGGTTTAATTGATGAAGATGGAAATCTTCCAGGAGTTGGTCGTGCCCTTTTATCTGATGCCATTGGTACAGTTGTGGGAGCACTATTAGGTACATCTACAGTTACAACTTTTGTTGAATCAGCATCAGGTGTAGCTGACGGAGGTAGAACAGGACTTACATCACTTTCTTGTGCCTTTTTCTTCCTCTTATCACTATTTTTATTCCCAATATTTTCAATAGTGCCAGCTCAAGCAACATCAGCTGCCCTAGTTATGGTTGGACTATTTATGATCAGTCCAATTAATCAAATAAAATTAGATGACTATACAGAATCTGTGCCAGCCTTTTTGACAATGGTTACTATGCCCTTTGCCTATTCAATTGCAGAAGGTATTTCAGTTGGAATGATTTCTTATGTAATATTAAAAGTAGCAACAGGTCGTGGAAAAGAAGTTAGCCCTGTAATGTATATCTTGGCTATAATCTTTACCCTAAGATATTTAAGACCATTACTAGCTTTTTAATCTTTGATTTTTAGACTTTAGCAATTACTGCTAAGGTCTTTTTTTTGAAGAATTTTTAGATTGATGAAATAAAATATTGAATAAAAATTTAAAATTTTATATAATGTACATGAAAGTGTACGAGGTGATTATATGGAAAATGTAAATGCAACGAATTTTAGAAAAAATATTTTTGAATACTTAAACTCAGCAGTTTCCTTTGGCGATGTCATAAATATCAGCACAAAAAATGGAAATGCTATTGTAATAAGCGAAGACGAATATAATTCCTTAGTAGAAACTGTCTATCTATTGTCAATTCCTGGCATGAAGGAAAAATTAATTGATGGAAAAAAGGCAAGCCTTGATGACTGCCAGGAGCTTAAGTGGTGACTTACAAAATCTTAATAACCAAAGCTGCCCTTAAGGACAAGGAAAAAATTAAAGGAAACAAGGCTTTAGAAAGTAAAGTAAAAAATTTAATTGAACTAATTTCTAAAAATCCTTATGAAAGTCCGCCATCCTTTGAAAAATTAAAGGGCGACCTTGATGGACTTATATCCAGAAGAATTAACATCCAGCATAGACTTGTCTATGAAGTTTATGAAGAGGAGAAGGTCGTAAAAATTATTAGTATGTGGACTCACTATGAAAATCTTTAAAATTTTATTTTAAAACTTAAGCTAATGACATTTAAAGACTCATTTATTGAATTGTTTAAGCCCCTTTAGTATAATAAAAGTATTAAGGGGGCGTTTTTAATGAAAAAAATGTTTTTATACATAATAATGGCTTTTACACTTTTTGTAAATGTTTTTGCAGCTGAGGATATTCAAGTTGTCTTGGAGCAACCTGCTCTTTCTGAAGTAAAAAGTGGGGACTCTTTGAAGTACAATTTAATTGTCAATTTGCCAAAAAATTACAAAGAGAAGTATTCTTCATTTTCTGTAACTCTTTTATTAGACAGTGCTCTTGAAATTAAGAATTCAAAATTTTTAGGCCAAGAAGAATCCCAAGGTAAACTTGACATTAGACAGACTTCTATTAAGGGTAAGGACCAAAATATTATTACAATAAATGCCAATGACCTCTCTGTCATTAAGGGAGAAAAATTAAATATTGAAATTGAAACTAGGGTAAAAAATGATGTTGGTTCTAGTTCAAATTTAAAAAATTCCTTTGTTCTATCTTATGTTGACAAGGCTGGAGAAACTAAGAGTGACCAAAAAAATCTTGAGTCTTCAACAAAAACTCAAAATGGTGTTCTTTCTATAAAGGATGTCTACGATGGCTCTAGTGAAATTGTTGGGAAAACAGAAAAAAATGCAATGGTTAGGGTGGCAATTGATAAAAAAGTTGTTTCCAATGCACTTTCTGATAAAGAAGGCAATTTTAAAATTGAAAATTTAGATTTAAAGGAAGGCTCTATAATTAGGATAGTTGCTGAAACTAAAGACAAAGAGGCAAGCTTAGACTATATTGTTAAAGCTAAGATTGAATCTAAAAAATCTAGTGAACTTGTAAATGACAACAATGATGAAAAAGAGCTTTACAGCACAATTAAAACTCTTGAAAAATTAACTGATTATGTTGATTTTGCAAAAAATCTTTCCACTGCAAAAACAAGTAATGTCAATGAAAAGAGAATTCGCGCTGCAATTGCATCAGCTGAATATATTGTTGTAAAAAACGAGGTTTCCACTGATGAAATTAATAAATCCTTAGAAGAACTTCAAAAGTCTATTGAAGTTATTAGGCTACCATATATGTCAGGAGTCTCAAAGGATAGATTCGCTCCCAACGAAAAAATTACAAGGGCTGAAGCTGCTTCAGTTTTAAAAAGAATAATTGATGACAAGGCAGCTGCCAATGATATATCTTCTTTTAGGGATATAAAGGAAAGTGATTGGTTCTATGACAATATTGTATTCATTGAAAAGAAGGGTTTAATTTCTGGTTATAAAGATGGAACTTTTAAACCTAGAGAAGCAATGACAAGGGCTCAATTTGCTAGTATGATGGCAAATTATTTAAAATTACAAGTTGGAAATAATCCAATTGATTTTAAAGATGTTAAAGAAGATTTTTGGGCAAGTGATGCCATAAATACATTATCAAGTCATGGAATTATGGTTGGTAAATCTAAAAATGAATTTAAACCAAATGAAAAAATCACAAGGGCAGAGGCTGCCACAATTTTTAACAAAGTTTTAGATAGAAAGATAAATAAATCTTTCTTAGATAAATATTCAAAGAACCCATTTAAAGATATAAACAGAAAACATTGGGCCTACTATCAAGTAATAGAAATCACAGCAAAATAAGGAGAGAGGAAGAAAATGTCAGATATTAAAGTAAGATTTGCACCATCACCAACAGGTTATTTACACATTGGTGGACTAAGAACTGCCCTATATAATTATTTATTTGCCAAGAAAAATGGCGGTAAATTTGTTTTGAGAATTGAAGATACAGATAGAACTAGATATGTGGAAGGTGCCATAGAAAACCTAATTGAATCCCTTGAATGGGCTGGCATCACTCACGATGAAGGTGTCTTTGTAAAAGATGGAAAAATTACAGATGTAGGAGACTGTGGACCTTACATTCAATCAAATAGACTAGAAATTTATCAAAAATATGTTGATGAATTAATTGAAAAGGGCTTTGCTTATTATTGTTTTTGTTCTAAGGAAAGACTAGACAATCTTCGTGAAGAACAAAGAATTAAGGGAAAGGTTCCTAAGTACGATGGACTTTGCCGTGGCATTCCTCTTGAAGAAGCAAAGAAGAGAGTTGCAGCAGGGGAAGACTATGTTGTTAGACTAAAACTTCCTAAAAACAAGGACATAACATTTTATGATGCTGTTCGTGGCAAAGTTACAATAAACACAGACGAAATTGACGACCAAGTTTTGATGAAATCTGACGGATTCCCAACTTATCACTTGGCTGTAATTGTTGATGACCACCTAATGGGCATCACTCACATTGTAAGGGGAGAAGAATGGCTTCCATCAACTCCAAAGCATGTCTTTATGTATGAATGTTTTGGTTGGGATGCGCCAGAATTTGTTCACCTTCCAACAGTTTTAAATAAGGACAGAAAAAAACTTTCCAAGAGACAAGGTGATGTTTCAGTTGAAGACTTTAGAAATAGAGGATATTTGCCTGAAGGAATTGTAAATTATCTTGCCCTTGTTGGTTGGTCACCAGAAGATGGGGAAGAAATTATGACAATGGATGAATTAATAGAAAAATTCTCCTTTGAAAGAGTAGGGAAGTCTGGAGGAATTTTTGACACAGACAAGTTAAACTGGGTTAACTCTCACTATATGAAGTCCTACGACTTAGATAAGTTAGCTGAGCTTTCAATTCCATTTGTCACAAAATCAGGACTTTTAACTGAAGAAGAAATAAGAGGAAACTTTGAATGGTATAAGATTTTAATTGACACTGTAAGAGAAGCTTGCGACAAGTTAGAAGACATTCCAAAACATATTGACTTCTTATTTGGTGACATTGAAATAACAGAAGATTCAGCTAAGGAAGAACTTTCCCAAGAACATGTGCCTGCACTTCTTGACTCCTTTATAAAGATTGTAAAATCTCATGATGAAATAGATATGGAAACTGCCAAGGGACTAATGAAGGAAGTGCAAAAGGATTCTGGAGTAAAGGGCAAAAAACTTTACATGCCAGTTAGAGCTGCAATCTCAGGAAATGTTCACGGACCAGAAATGCAAAATATTATTTATCTTTTAGGAAAGGATAAATTAATTGAAAGAGCAGAAAAAATTAAAAATTCACTTTAATAAAAAGGTAGGACTAGTCATAGAGATTAGTCCTATTTTTATTTTAAGCTCAAGACAAAAATCCTTTAAGAAAATAATTTTAAATATTTTAATGGTAGATAATTTTTAATTTAATATACTATAATGTTATTATAAGTAATTTTTAGGTTGGGATATAGTTGACAAAAAATATAAAAAAATTTTTACAGGTAATCCTATGGCAGTATCCTAAAAGATCTAATATAATTTATAGGATTTTAATTCATGCCTTTATAATATTTTTAAGCTTGTGTTGGGCGTATATTTTTATTGATAATATAAGTATTACTTTTATTTGAGTTCTTCTTATTATCTATACTTATCTTAGTTTTTTATCTTTTCTACCCAGTCTATTTATTGTTGGAAGTCTAGATGAGAATAGTGGAAAGTCTTTATTTATTGTCTTTATATTATTTTCTTATATACTGGCCTTTGTCAGCCTATTTATTTTAATCTACTTAATAAAAAGGACTTATCTTAATTAAAAAATTAATAATCTTGTTTAAGTTTATAATAAGCTAAGGCAAATAAAAAATGAGGACTGAAAATAAAATCAGTCCTCTTATTTTTTATGAAGTTCTTGTATAAGTTTGAAATTATTTTAAAACTCCAAATTCGTAACCTCTGTCTCTAAAATATTTTATTACAGAAGTAAGTGAATCGGCAGTTAGCTGCTTATTTCTTGCATCGTGGGCAAGAACTACGGCAATTTTTGTATTTTTATTTTCATTAAGACTTTTGTCAAGATAAGATACAAAGCCTTCAACGCTTGTAGGTCTAACAGATTTTTTTTCTGCATCGCCAACAAGTGAGTTCCAGTCAATCCAGTGTATGCCCTTTGATTCCAAGAGGGCGTCACTTGCATCAGTGTTTTGCCAAGACATTTCGCCGCCAGGATACCTAAAGACGCTGGAATGAAAGTCAGGTCCTAGAATATTTTTTAGCCTTTCATTTGTTTTTGTGATTTCTTCATAAACTCTTTCAGGACTAACTACTCTTCCTGGATAGAGATAGTCGTAGTCGTGACTAAAGGAGTGAGTGGCAATGGCATTTCCATTTCTTAAAATTTGGCGAACTTGACCTGCCGTTTTATCTCCAATGGACTTGCCTACTAAGAAGAAAGTTGCGCGAGCATCTTCTTTTTTTAGTATATCTAAAACTTGTGGAGTTATAGTATTGTTTGGTCCATCGTCAAAGGTTAAAAATACAATTTTTTTGTCGCCCTTATAATTATTTTTTTTGATATATTGGCGAATTTCCTTTGCATCATAGGCATACTTGTCAGCTTTTTTTAAGTGATTAGACCCCTTAACTATAAATTCATCTTCCATGCGAAGAAGCGGATCTAGTGCCACATTGGAAATATATTCAGGATCGTAATAATACTTTCTCGGTCTGTCCTTATTAATTTCATTGGCATAATACCACATAAGGGCTGGAGAAATTTCATCCTTTGGTTTTTTTATTGCAGAAAAAATTCTTGAAAAAATAAAAATAAATATTAGGGCAAAAATTGAAATAGAAATTATCTGTCTTATTCTCTTTCGCCTTCTTGCTTTTTGCCTTCTCAAATTTTTTCTTTTATGGTAATCTCTTTGGGTCATAAAAAACCTCCCACTGATAATATACATCAGTGGGAGGCAACTTGCAATTACAAAAGGATTACAATTACTTTATTGAATTATAGATTAGGTATAAAATTTCTTCAAGACTTAAGTCTTTATCTGGATTTATTTCCTCGTCAATGTAGCCAAAGCCCTTTGCCACTAAATAATAATTTTCATAGTCGCCTAAGGATTTTTGATTTTTAAAGATGTCTTCCTTAAAAATTCCCTTTGCCTTTGTGAAGTCCTCAAAGCCCCTATCTATTACTAAAATTTTTATGGCATCTTTTTCAGAAATTTTCTTGTCTTTTACTTTATCCCCATCTAAGTCATAGCGACTAAAGTCGTAATCATCACCGGAGTAACTTCCATTAAGGAGACCTAAAAATTCCTTGTAAGTTATTTTGTCAGATAATTTTTTGCCAATAGTTCCAATTTCCATGATGTCAACATGATAAGGAACTTCGAAATCTGGAATTACTG
>OIEX01000219.1_pt1 | contig 33990 bp, 28 predicted proteins | sample 1581911 | NCBI WGS metagenome assembly OIEX01 (sample SAMN07977761, study PRJEB24534) | human gut metagenome | reverse complement strand
CAGGCATCGCTCAGGACGAAGAATTCCGGACCACTTTCTTTGCTGCCGCCGCGTAGCTGCAGCCGAACATTCAACACGCCATCTCCGGCGATGGTTTTTGCCAGTTCGGCAGAATTTATGCTGAGCGTATACAGCGGCGTGGCAGGCCAGCGGCTGTTTGCCAGTTGCCGGAATCCTAACGTCACGTTGCCACGTAACGGGAAGTGCAACCGGGCATCCAGCTTCGCACCGGGTTTATCCAGATCAATATCGTGATACCAGATGTTCTCATCACGCAGCGTATTGACCGTATTATCCAACACGCCGAGATAACGTACGGTCGAGTAAGCGCCGATATCGGCAGCTTTAAAGTTGAAACGCGGCAAGCGTAGATCCAGCGCCAGGCTACACAACATGGCACCAACTGCTGCGGTGGATTTGGGGTTACCAATCCGCCCTTGTTGGCTGAACGGATACCACTCATGTACGCGGTAGTTATCCATCCAGATCATACGATTAACCGGAACGGGCTGCAGATGGCGGATCAACGCCTGTACGCCAGGTAAACAGGCGGGTCTGCCGGTCACTAATAAAATATCGCAGCGATAGTGTGAAATGGCCTCACAGACCGCGTGCAGTGGGGAGCTCAGGGTAAACTGGCCCGCCAGTAACGCTTCTTGTAACTGCCTGAACTGCACCTGTAACGGCACGCTCAGCACATCAAATGCTGGCGATCCCGCAGGTAACGCATGATCGATAGCCTGCTGGATGTAATTCAGTACGTTGCGCGTTGGTTGCTGGCTCAGGAGTTCGCCAAAGGTGGCATGCAGACCCGCTACCGGATCGTTAATATCACTTTGTTCCCAGGCTGAAAGTACCGCATGACCGAGCGGCATAAAGAGTTGTAACGCCGTTTGTTGACGCAAAATCGCCTGGGTGTCGATGCGCCCGGAATCGCCAAATAGCGTAGCCAGCAATGCGGCGGCGTCGGTCACGCCAGCCTGTTGCAGGCGGGTTTGCAGCGCAGGCAACACGCAACGCTGAATCACGTCCAGCAGCATGTCATCGCCCGCAACCTTAAAGCCTTCACGGAACAGCAGGTGCGGGGTAATTTTGACGTTTGTACCCACGCCGTCATCAAGCTGGTAATGGACGACGGCCATATCCGTTGTCCCGCCGCCAATGTCGATCGATGCCACGCGCAGCGCACGACCTTTAGTCTCACCAGGCTCCGGCAAACGGTCCGGGCGGGCAAGGGCGTTAAAGAACGACTCGGTGTGACCATCGTAGTGAGAGATTGCTTCGTTATACAGCCACACCAGTTGCCCGCAGCTGGCCTCATCCCATTCCATCTGGATCTCAGGTACGGGAACCACGCTCTTTTCCTGCTGTTTACGGGTGGTGAAGTCTTCATCCTGCGGGTGCCAGCCCATTGCTTTCCAGACCAACGCAATAGCTTCAAACATGCGCAGGCGGAAAATCTCACGCTCCTGTTTGGGCATCGCCGACGGCAGGGTCAGGATCAGCGTACGCAACTGACGAGGAGATGCCGGGAATCCGAGGCGCAAACGCGTCGCCACGCTGTTAATTTGCCCCAGCGCCTGGGCCAGTATTTCGCACAACATATGCGTCATCAGCGTACTGCGGCTGTATTGCGGTGAGAATACCGGCAGACGATCATCCTGCGGCAGGCTGAACAGCGGTTGCCCGTCATCGTTCATCAGGTTCATCAGCGGGAATGCGGTAGCCAGTGGTTCGCGCTGGGTTTTGCCATTCATCTGGCTAAAGCGCCAGTCATGCAACACCGGCGTTTCGTCCCACAGATAACGGCGCGGGCTGGAGATCCCACTGCTGCCTTCAGTGCCCATGCGCTGCATCGCCAGCTTTCGGGCTTCATCGCCAACGCGGACAATCGACGGCCAGACAAAGGCATCATCACGACCGCTCTCCACGGAAAAGTGCTGCTTACCAAAACGCGCTTCGGAAAACTCCAGTCGGCTGGTGAACAACGGATCGTTGAGAAACTGTGGCTCGCTTAACGAACGCACCTGCAATTCGGCTGTCTGGCGCAGTCCGTCATTGGCATCCCCGTGATCTTCAATCAGGACGCCACAGGTATGGGTGTTACCGATATCCAGGATAAGATCAACGGGAATGGCGGGCGTGCTGAGGGTATGCGTGACCAGTTTCACTTCCGGGACGGAAAGCTGCTCGCCTAACAGGGTTAGCACATTCAGCCAGTGCGCCTGATATTCAAAGTTACGCAGCGCCTGCTGGATCTCTTGTTCTGAGCGGTTCTCATGCTGTGTGACATGATGCATAAAGGATTCGCGCAACCAGCCGTCAATCCAGGTCTGGTCGAGGAAATCGGCAATTTCGTTGTCATGCCAGGCCAGCGCAAATCGCGTACCGTTCAGCAGGTCATTTTCGTTGGGGGTTAACGCCGCAGGGGCATTTTCAGTGAGCTGGCTGTCCAGCGCCACGGTGACGCGGTGGGTGTTGCCCGCGCTGTCAGGTTGCGCCAGCTTTCGCACCTGTACGCGCGCCCAGTTATCCGGGCCTTCAACGAACGTACGCGGCGGATTAAAGCGCAGGAACGGCAGCGGCAGCCAGACACCGTCGAGCACGTCCAGCGAATAATGCAGCTTCTGGGTGCTTTCCGGCTTCACCACTTCGGGCTGACCGCCGGTGCTGCCTGGTAAGGTATAACGTCCGGTTGTCAGATCGAAATCCAGCCGCAGCAGGGGACCGTTTGCCGTTTTGCGCACAAAGCGGCCATGATGCGCAGATTCCTGCGGCGTCAGGCCAAAATCCAGAAATTGCACACCGCTATTGGCGATGAGCGTCACGCTCTGTTTGTAGTCACACAGATTCACCAACATAAAATCAGGCACCTATCTTTTTGATCGTCAGAGGGATTTCCGCGTGATCGTCATAACGTGCGGTACAGGCGGCGACGTCATTGGTTCCCGCTTTGCAGGTAATTTCCGGCATCGGATAACGTGACCCGTCCGTACAACGGGCATTCCCGCGACTCTTAATCATTAATTCACCTGACTGATGCAAACCGGAGAAAATCTCGGCACGACAAACAATATTGTCGCCATGAACCACGCGCGCAGTGCCTTTATTGGCCTGGATCTGATAGCGCAGCGACGGCGCTTTACCGCTAACCGGATCTTTAACATCAACCATTACGCGCCAGTTACCGTTGAGAAAACGCGTCGTTCCTGCCTTCATTTGGTTGGCATCCATCACCAGCGCATCTTTCGGAATCGCGGCGATCACGACCGGTCCTTCGACAGGTTTTTCTTTTTTCGCAGCCGGAACCACTTCAGCCCGATGCAACGGCAGTGCAGATGTCAGTTCTGGCAGCGGTGCCATATCTGCCTTAGCGACGTCTCTTGGGGGAACAGCGGGTACGGGCTGGGAGGGCTGTTGCTTCCACAACAGCGGCCCAACCATGGCTGCCATGATCACCGCGGCAACGGGCAGGCTCCACAGCGGCAGGCGGCGTGCGGGTTTCTTCTGTGCGAGCGGCGGCGAGACTTCCGGTTCGTTAACAACGACCGGGGGTTGTGGTTCATGTTCAGGTTCAGGTTCAGCCGGTTTAGGTAGCTCAACGACTGGAGTCAACAAAGGCGCCTCGGCCTCGGCGAAGGTGATTTGGGCAGTGATTTCCTCTTCCGGCTCAGGCTCTGCTACGGTGACGACCGGAGGAATATCGGCAAGGCGCAGGCAATCGAGCACATCGTCGCGAGGATTTTCATTCAGATTGACGAAACCCCAGAACGTAATAACGGGTTTACCTTCAACCAGAAACACGTGATTCTCACCAGGAAACTGGATGGCTTTTTCCAGCAGGGAGCCAAACAGTTGCAGGGAGGTTTTACCCGATTGCAGGCTTTTACGGCTCAGCGCCGCCGCATTTTCCAGCGTGCTCCCCAGATAGCGCAGCGCACGAAAACGGGCCTCTTCATCAGCGGCTTTCCATGCAACAGCTTTCCCTTCAATCGGCGAATACCAGTCAACGCGATCGCCGTTGTCGTTAATTTGTGGGATCGCCAGACAATCCACCATCGCCTGCTGTTTACGCAGGCGAAGCGTTTCACGAATTTGCAATGCTGAATCAAACACGGCCTGACCACCGCCGCCCACGGCCTGATAGTCATCCAAATTGCCGCTGCGCAAGAGAGTTTTTGCCACGTTGTTACCCCTTAGACTTCTTCACGTATCTACTTTACGTTTTATAAGAACGAGCAAACGGAGAAAGAGAGGCAAAAAGGGGCTAATTTTCATGGCATAGAGTGCCGGGAAAAATCTTGACGTTTTGAAAAAGACTTAAGGGAAATTAATTCGCTTAGGGTGATGAATTATTCAGCGAAATACACCGGATTAGAATAACCTGATAGTGATTTGTTATTGGTCAGTTTTTGTCAGCTATGCTCTGATATCCCGGTTAATAATAAAATAAGAAGGCTTATAACCATGATTGCAAGGAAAACAACGTTACTCGCGCTGGCGCTCAGCGCCGTCTTACCATCAGGCGCGGCGTTCGCGGCCAATACTGACACTCTCATTTACTGCTCAGAAGCGTCGCCAGAGTCATTTAACCCGCAAATCGCCAGTTCCGGTCCATCGTTTGTGGCCAGCTCACAGGTGCTCTACAACCGACTCATCAATTTTGATCCGGTAAAAAATACGCCAGTTCCGTCTCTGGCAACGGACTGGACGATTTCGCCGGACGGTAAGACCTACACTTTTACCCTGCGTCAGGGCGTGAAATTCAACAGTAATAAATTCTTCAAACCAACCCGCGACTTCAACGCTGATGACGTGGTTTTCTCGGTATTACGACAGAAAGATGCCGATCATCCGTACCACAAAATTTCTCAGGGAAGCTACGAATACTTCAACGATGTCGGTCTGGATAAACTGATTAAAGAAGTGAAGAAGGTCGATGATTATCACGTTCAGTTTATCCTTAATGAACCTAACGCCGCGTTTCTTGCCGACTGGGGAATGGATTTTGCCTCCATCCTCTCTGCGGAATATGCCGACGTGATGCTGAAAAAAGGCACTCCGGAAAACGTCGATAACTGGCCAATTGGCACCGGGCCATACGTGTTGCAGCAGTACAAACAGGATTCGCAAATCCGCTATCTCGCCAACCCGAACTACTGGGACGGCGCCGTCCCCACGAAGCACCTGATCTTCTCAATCACGCCAAACGTTCAGACCCGATTGGCGAAACTGCAAACCAATGAATGCCAGATAATTCCGGCGCCTGCGCCCGTACAGTTTGACGAGATTAAGAAGAATAAAGATTTGACACTGCATTCGGTTGAAGCGCTGAACGTCGGGTATCTGGCGTTTAATACCGAGAAAAAACCGTTTGATAACGTGCTGGTGCGTCAGGCGCTTAACTACGCGACAGACAAAAAGGCCATTATTAACGCCGTCTTTTTAGGTTCCGGTACGGTTGCAAAATCGCCAATTCCGCCGAATATGTTGGGATTCAATAAAGATTTGCAGGATTACGCTTATGACCCGCAAAAAGCGAAAGATCTGCTGAAACAGGCGGGACTGGAAAACGGCTTTGAAGCGACGCTGTGGTCAATGCCGGTTCAGCGCCCATACAACCCGAACTCCCGACGGATTGCCGAGATGATCCAAAGCGACTGGGCGAAGGTTGGCGTGAAGGCGAAAATTGTGTCGTACGAGTGGGGCGAATATCTCTCCGGAATGCGTAAAGGTGAGCATGACACCGCGTTGTTCGGTTGGATGTCAGACAACGGCGATCCGGATAACTTCGCCGATGTACTGCTGGGCTGTGACAGCATTAAAACCGGATCTAACGCCGCGCGCTGGTGCGATAAAGAGTATAATTCGCTGGTTCAAAAGGCGAAACTGGTGAGTAAACCGGAAGAACGCGCCACGCTTTACCAGCAGTCGCAAGAGATTTTCTACCAGCAGGCTCCGTGGATCGCGTTGGCAAACGGGAAAACGTTTTACGCGACGCGCAGCAACGTCAGCGGATACAGCGTTAGCCTGATGGGCAGCGATTTTTCAAAAGCAAAATTAAATTAATGAGTTAAGGAGAGGTTATGTCGCATCTGGATGAGGTCAGCGCACGTGTTGATGCCGCCATTGAAGAGAGCGTCATTACGCATATGAATGAATTGCTGATTGAACTCAGCGATGATGTCGTGCTGAGCCGGGAAGAACGTTACACCCAGCAACAGCGTTTGCGTACGGCTATCGCACATCATGGCCGTCAGCATAAAGAGGATATGGAAACCCGTCGCGAACAGTTGACCAAAGGCGGCACAATCCTTTAATTCGTTGTGGCCAGATGGCGAAGTAACATCTTATCCGGCCTGCATGTTCAGGCCGGATAAGCGCAATTAAAACGAACGTCTCGCCACCAGCCAGGCCCCAACAACCAGCAGCACCGCGCCGCAGACCGGCCCCACCAACGCCCGCAGCGGCACGCCATGACTGCGGAGAATATCCAGCACCAGTCCGCCTATTAACTGGCTGGCCACCAGCACCGCGATAGTGGTTGCTGCACCCACATTTTGGTATCCACTGATGCTGGCAAAAACAAAGAACGATCCCAGCAAGCCAGGGATTAGCGTCCACCAGCGCACGCTGGAAACCAGTTCCCCAAACCCCGCCATACCTTGCTTAAACCACAGTATGCTGACAAACAGCACGATCCCGACCAGCGAGTTAAGTAACATGGCGATGAGGATCGTCGAGGACGTCTGCGTGATGCGTACCATCAAGGTATTTTGCACCACCAGACCAATACCTGCGGCAATCAGAAAGGAGAGGGTTAGCGTCTGGTTCATCTGCTGGCATCCGGTTCGCGGCGATCGTCTAACTGCAACTGCATAAAAGTCAGATCCAGCCAGCGCCCAAATTTCGTGCCAACCTGTGGCATTTGCGCGGTGGTTTTAAAACCCAGCGTACTGTGCAGATGCAGCGACGCCTGATTCTGAGACTCAATGCCCGCAACCATCACATGCTTGCCGCCCGCGCGGGCTTCTTCTATTAACCTGCTGAGCAGCGCTCGTCCCAGGCCTTTACCCTGATGAGCAGGATGGACATATACCGAATGTTCAACGGTATGACGGAATCCATCAAAGTTACGCCAGTCGCCAAAGGAGGCGTACCCTGTAATCACGCCATTCTCTTCACTCACCAGCACCGGATAGCCCATCAACTGGCGGGCTTGATACCATGAGATACGGTTTTCGGCATCGACCGTTTGATCGTTCCAGATAGCCGCCGTATGCAGTACCGCGTGGTTGTAGATTTCTGCAATGGCGGCACAGTCTTCTTTGCTGGCAAATCGAATGGACATGTTGAACCTCAGGGATTGTTCACTATAGTATTACAATATGAATACTATTGAAGACAGCATAAATCAACGGATCGGTGCAAGAATTCGCATTGAGCGGGAGTCTCGCGGCTGGTCTCTGACGGAACTCGCTGAACGCGCAGGCGTGTCGCGGGCGATGATCCATAAAATAGAGCGCGGTGAGAGCAGCCCTACGGCCACGCTGCTGGGCAGGCTCTCCGGTGCCTTTGGTATCAGCATGTCTATGCTGATGGCGCGGGCCGAAATGCAGGAGGGCAAGCTGCTGCGCTTCGCTGATCAGCCTGTCTGGCACGACCCGCAAAGCCACTATCTGCGCCGCCACGTTTCACCGCGCAGCGATCTGCCTATTGATCTGGTGCAGATAGAATTGCCCGCTGGAAGCGACATCCCGATGCCAGCCTCTTCCTACGTGCAGGCAAGACAACTTATCTGGCTACAGCAGGGGGAATTGGTCTTTGTGGAAGGGGACGTGCGTCATGAAATGCGGGCTGGCGATTGCCTGGAGCTTGGCCCGCCGAATGATTGTCGGTTTATCAATGAAACCGCACAACCCTGCGTTTACCTGGTTGTGCGGTTAAATCATGTCGTCAGCTAACTGGCGGACACAGGCTGCTACTATTGATGGAATCATGCCAAAAGCAGAGGAGCACATCATGGGTCAACAGGCTAATCGCAATCGCCGCTGGGTACTGGCTTCCCGCCCGCATGGCGCGCCGGTCCCGGAAAACTTCCGTCTTGAAGAGGATGAGGTGGCAACGCCGGGTGAAGGCCAGGTTTTACTGCGCACCATTTTTCTTTCCCTCGATCCCTACATGCGTGGACGCATGAGCGATGAGCCGTCTTATTCCCCGCCGGTAGAGATTGGCGGCGTGATGGTTGGCGGGACCGTGAGTCGCGTGGTGTCCTCCAACCATCCTGATTACCAGCCAGGCGAGTGGGTGCTGAGCTACAGCGGCTGGCAGGACTATGACATCTCCGACGGTAACGGGCTGGTGAAGCTTGGCGATAATCCCGAACATCCCTCCTGGGCGCTGGGAGTGATGGGGATGCCAGGATTTACTGCTTATATGGGGCTGCTGGATATCGGTCAGCCAAAAGCGGGGGAAACGCTGGTTGTGGCCGCCGCCACCGGCCCGGTTGGCGCAACGGTAGGGCAGATTGGTAAGCTCAAAGGCTGCCGGGTGATCGGGGTTGCAGGCGGGGCAGAGAAATGCCGACATGCCACCGAGGTTTTAGGCTTTGATCTCTGCCTCGATCACCATGCACAAGATTTTGCGCAACAGCTGGCAAAAGCCTGTCCGCAGGGGATCGATATTTACTACGAAAACGTCGGCGGCAAGGTATTTGACGCCGTTCTGCCATTACTCAATACCTCTGCGCGCATTCCGCTGTGCGGACTGGTCAGCGGTTACAACGCCACATCGCTTCCAGGCGGACCCGATAGATTACCTTTGCTGATGGCAACGCTGCTGAAAAAGCGAATTCGGATGCAGGGCTTTATCATTGGTCAGGATTATGGTCACCGCATTCAGGAGTTTCAGCGGGAGATGGGGCGCTGGGTTAAAGAGGGCAAAATCCATTACCGCGAGCAAATCACCGACGGTCTGGAAAATGCGCCGCAGACCTTTATCGGCCTGCTGACCGGCAAAAACTTCGGTAAAGTGGTGATTCGTCTTGCAGACGATGCGTAAAACGGATGGCGGGAGTCATTCCCGCCAGTGTTACTCAAAACGCCAGGCCAGATTAATCCCTACGCCATAGTTTCGTCCTGGCGCCGGTTCGTAATATCGACCATTTGCCTCATTCACTATCACCGAACCGACGTAGGACTTATCAAACAGATTATCCACCCGACCGAACAGGTCGATCATCAGACTGCGGTAATAAAATTTATAGCCGGTATTTAAACCCACTACGGTATAGGACGGGGCTTGCGCCGTATTTTCATCATTGGCCATAATGTTGCTCATATAACGAACATCAGTTCCCGCATACCAACCTTCATCAGGCACGTAGCCCAGCGAAGCAAATCCCATGTTTTGCGCAATGCCAGGCAGGCGGTTGCCGTTGCAGTGTTGATCGCCACAGACGTTGCTGCGGTAGGTCGCATCCAGCCAGGTCCATGCAGCTTTTACGCGCCAGCTTGCGGCAAAGCGTTGGTCCCAGGATAACTCACCTCCCTGACGGCGGGTTTTTCCAGCGTTTTTGTAGGTTGTCCGCCCGCCGCTACTGCTGTCAACCACGATCTCGTCATCGGTATCGGTCTGGAATAGCGCTGCGGTGAACAGCCCATCGCCGATACGCGTTTTACTGCCGATTTCCACGGTATCGTTTGTGGAAGGCTGTAGGTCAAAATTCATCCCACTTTGGCCGTCGGAGCGGTAAGACAACTCGTTGATGGTGGGCGTTTCGAACCCGCGTCCTGCGGCCAGGTAGACGTTCCAGGCATCGGTGATGGCGTATTTTAACGATCCAGCAGGTAACCACTGGTGATAGCTGGCGTCACCGCTGTCATCTGCGTTACCAGGCGTAATATAGCGATCGTTAGAATCAAACCACACCGAACTGTAGCGAACCCCGGCATCCAGCGAGAGTTTCTGCGTTAATTGCCACTGGGTTTGCAGATAGGGATCGACATTCCACATCAGGTTACGTTCGTTACGTCGTAAGTCGCCTTTCTGACCATATTCTGGCACGCTATCATCAAGGCGAAAGTTGTTGTAGCCTTTACGGTTTTCGCTCATGTTTTCGTAATTCAGACCGGTGGTGAAGGTCACGGGTACGCCCAGCTCGCCACGGTGAGTCCAGCGGTTGTCTATCCCCTGATAATGACGTTGCAGGGTAATAACGCCTCCGGCATGAGACGGTTTTAACTGTGGGGCCATCGGGATTGACTGATACTGAGTGGTTTCACGCTCCCCCGCATAGGTCATGATGCTGATATCATCCTTCGCGCTAAGCTGGCGTTCATAGCGCAATCCTGCTTGGGTCTGCTTGATGGTTTTTCGCGTGTTGTATTGCTCAGCGCGGGGAGATTGCTGCGGATTGGCCTGCCACTCCGACTCGGTAAGACCACCAGGATCGTCAGCTTTACTCTCTACACTATTGAAAATCAGGGTTAGTTTGCTCGTATCGTCCATGCGCACGCCCAGTTTGGCATTGGCCAGATTTTTTTGTGCGCTGCTGCGATCGCGATAACCATGGGTGGTAAACCGGGTTGTTGAAACGGTGTAATCCACATCCCCTCGCTGTGTGCCATCGCCCAGTGCGCCCGTTGCTTTTAACCCGTAGCGCCAACTGCCAAAACTGCCGTAATAACTGCTGGCTTCAATGGTTGGCGGCTCATGTCCCGTTTCAGTGCTGACATTCATCACTCCACCAGACGCATTGCCATACAGAGCAGAGAAGGGGCCGCGTAAAACCTCAATATTTTGTACGCTGCTGATATCAATATTGGATGTTTGACCCTGCCCATCCGGCATGGTTGCCGGGATCCCGTCGACATACAAACGAATGCCGCGGATGCCATAAGTGGTTCGCGAACCAAATCCGCGAATCGACAACTGGAGATCCTGGGCGTAGTTCTGCCGATTTTGCACCTGTAGCCCAGGGACGCTGGTCAGGGATTCAGACAGATTAATTCGCGGCGTTGCCAGACGCATATCTTCTCCGTCAACGACGCTGACGGCGGCAGGGGTGTCCAGTTCAGAAACGGACTGTGGTGTCGCGCTAACGATCAGCGTTTGATCGTTTATCTCACTTTCTGCCACGGCATAAGGCGAGAGGAAGACAGGCAGTAAAGAAACAGGAAGTGCAGTGTAGCGGGATGCAAAAATCGTCATGAACAAGGCCAGTTAATGATGCTTACGCCGTAACACCAGCGATAAGCGCGTGAATTTTTTTATAAAAGATGAATTTTAGCGCTGCTGAATTGCGCTAGTTTTTCGGGCAATGACAACGATTGTAGTCAATATGTGAAGAAGTGCTCCACTTTGAGATGAATAATGATTACTATTCTCATTCCTAAAAAAGGCAAAACCATGATTTTGCTCATTGAAGCTATGTGAAGCAGTAACAAACGAATTTATCAAAGGGAGTCGTCATGTCTTTACGTCATCTGTTTTCGCCGCGTCTGCGTGGTTCTTTACTGTTAGGTTCACTGCTCGTTGCATCATCTTTTACTACGCAGGCTGCAGAAGAACTGCTGCGCAAAGCCGTGGGCAAAGGCGCCTATGAAATGGCGTACAGTCAGCAAGAGAACGCGCTGTGGCTGGCGACCTCGCAGAGCCGCAAACTGGATACCGGCGGGGTGGTTTACCGTCTTGACCCGGTCACCCTCGAAGTGACTCAGGTTATTCATAACGATCTCAAACCGTTTGGCGCCACCATCAACAACGCCACGCAAACGCTGTGGTTCGGCAACACGGTAAACAGCGCGGTGACGGCAATGGATGCCAAAACGGGCGCGGTGAAAGGACGTCTGGTGCTGGATGCGCGTAAGCGTTCTGAAGACGTTCGCCCACTGCAGCCGCGTGAGCTGGTCGCCGATGACGCCACCAACACGGTATACATTAGCGGTATTGGTAAAGAGAGCGTGATTTGGGTGGTGGACGGTGATGCCATTACATTGAAGGACACCATTCAAAATACCGGCAAAATGAGCACCGCTCTGGCTGTCGACAGCAAGGCTAAACGCCTGTACACCGCCAATGCGGACGGTGAATTCATCACCATTGATACCACCACCAACAAAATTCTCAGCCGTAAAAAGCTGCTGGATGATGGAAAAGAGCATTTCTTCATCAACCTGAGCCTGGACACGGCGGGCAACCGCGCCTTTGTCACCGACTCTAAAGCGGCGGAAGTGCTGGTAATCGACACCCGTAATGGCAACGTCCTGGCAAAAGTCGCCGCGCCGGAATCCCTGGCCGTGCTGTTTAACCCGGCGCGTAACGAGGCCTACGTGACCCATCGTCAGGCCGGCAAAGTGAGCGTGATCGACGCGAAAAGCTATAAAGTCGTTAAAACGTTCGAGACCCCAACATTCCCGAATAGCCTGGCGCTCTCCGCCGACGGTAAAACCCTGTACGTGAGCGTGAAACAGAAGTCCACCCGCGAGCAGGAAGCCACCCAGCCGGACGATGTTATTCGTATTGCGCTGTAATTAACCGGAGGGGGAAACCCCTCCTGTCACTTCTCTAAATCCCCCGATACGCCTCGTTACACCCCGCCAGTAGCCTGACCCACTTCAGGGACTTACACTACGCCCTCAACGGCTAACTGAATAACACGGGAATACCATGAAAAAGCCATTTATCTGTCTTTGTGCAGGCGTAATGCTGTTTACATTGGCAGGATGCACCACCGATTACGTCATGACGACCAAAAGCGGACAAACCATCACCACCCAGGGTAAGCCAAAACTGGATAAAGACACGGGAATGACCAGCTATACCGATCAGGATGGGAATGCGCGGGAAATTAACAGCAACGACGTAGCGCAGTTGATTGAAGCGAACTAAAAAAGAAGGCCTCAAGGATTAACCTGTCAGGCCTTCTGCCGTTATGGCGCGGTGCGGTGGATCTCTGCAACGCGTTTACGCACACCGAACCAGCCCGCGACCAGCAGGATGGCAATCAGCGGTAATGACGCGATGGTATAGGTGCCATTTGGATAGTCAAACGCCATCAATACCAGTACGCTCAGCAGGAACAGCAGCGTTAACCACGAGGTAAACGGTGCGCCCGGCAGTTTAAAGCTGACGTCTGCCGTTTTACCTTCTTTTATGGCCCGGCGCAGACGCATCTGACAGACCATGATAAATCCCCACGACGCAATAATGCCCAGAGACGCAAAGTTCAACACGATCTCAAACACCTGTGACGGCACCAGATAGTTCAGGAATACCCCAACGACATACACGACCAGCGTGGCGAGGATCCCGGCCCAGGGCACCTGTTGACGGCTCATTTTAGCCATGAATTTCGGTGCTGAACCGCCCATCGACATGGAGCGTAAAATACGCCCGGTGCAGTACAACCCTGAGTTAAGGCTGGAAAGCGCCGCGGTGAGCACCACAATATTCATGATACTGCCAATGTACGGCACGCCCAGTTTGGAAAAGAAGGTCACAAACGGGCTTTGCCCCGCCTGATAGGCGTTCCAGGGCAGTAGCAGAACCAGCAGCACGACAGAACCCACATAGAACAGACCAATACGCCAGATAACGCTATTGATTGCTTTCGGCACCATCGTTTGCGGATCTTTGCACTCACCGGCGGCGGTACCCACCAGTTCAATAGAGGCAAAGGCAAAAACCACACCCTGTACCAGTACCAGCGCAGGCAACAAGCCATGCGGGAAGAAGCCGCCGTTGTCGGTAATCAGGTGAAAACCCGTGGCGTTACCATCCAGCGGCTTTCCGGTACCTAAAAAAACGGTACCTACCACCAGGAAAATCACAATTGCCAGTACCTTAACCAGCGCAAACCAAAACTCCATCTCCGCGAACCATTTCACGCCGATCATGTTCATGGTACCGACAATAGCCAGCGCGCCGAGGGCGAACACCCACTGCGGCACGTCGCCAAACGCGCCCCAGTAGTGCATATACAACGCCACCGCGGTGATATCGACAATGCCGGTCATCGCCCAGTTGATGAAGTACATCCAGCCAGCCACATAGGCGGCTTTCTCACCTAAAAATTCACGGGCGTAGGAAACGAAGCTACCGCTGGAAGGGCGATGTAAAACCAGTTCGCCGAGCGCGCGCAGTATAAAGAACGAAAAAATACCGCATACCAGATAGACCAGCGCCAAAGCCGGGCCGGCCATCTGCAGGCGTGCGCCTGCCCCTAAAAACAACCCGGTACCAATTGCGCCGCCAATGGCGATCATTTGTACCTGTCGATTGCCCATCGCTTTGTGATACCCCTCTTCGTGAGCATTCAACCAGCGTCGTTTCGCCGCATGTTGTTCCGCGGCTTGCGTGTTGTTTGTGTTCATTACGATTCCTGTTGACCTGACAAAAATACAACATCCTTTTTGCCGCACCTGCTGCGGCGAAAACAGCCTTACCCTTCATTGTGTTACGGGGGAAAACTGCCGGCCGAGCATCCTACATTCAATTGATTGGTTCCGCAAAGCCCCGGTAACAAGAATTCAGCATTTTTATGCAGCCGGTACTGGCGCGGTGTGGCCTCGATTCAGCCAATAAAAGAGAAGGGCCTTTATACCTGTAGAGGAGTGCGCTTATCGAGACATTCACCCAATAAGCGCCGTAACGTTATGCCGATACGCCAAAGACCTGAACGGCCTGCTGTAAGCGTGATGAACGCTGGGTCAGATCGGCGGTGGCGTCGGTGACGCGCTCCACCATCTCGGCATTATTGTGTGTCATGGTGCCAACGCGTGAAATTGAATCGTTAATCAGATCCAAAGCCTGGGTTTGCTCACGCGTGGCCAGACTAATGTCTTTGATCATCATCGACATCTGCAGTACATCCCCAATCATCCCGGTGAGGTGCGTTTCCGTTTGCTCCACCATTTTGACGCCGCTATTAACATTGGCGACGTTCTTCTCAATAAGCTGTTTGATCTCTTTTGCCGCAGACGCCGAGTGTTGGGCCAGATTGCGGACTTCTGCCGCGACAACGGCGAAGCCACGCCCGGATTCCCCGGCTCGCGCGGCTTCAACCGCGGCATTGAGCGCCAGGATATTGGTCTGAAAGGCGATGCTGTCGATCACGCCAATGATGTCAACGATCTGCCCGTTGTCACGCGATATCGCCTGCATCATGGCGATAGTTTGTTTCATGATATCGCCGCCTTCTGCAGCGTTGGCGCTGGTTTTATCGGCCATGGTCATGGTATGTGCTGCCGTCTCAGCGGTTTGTTGTACCGCGCTACCAATTTCTTCAATGGCCGCAGCGGTTTGTTGCAGGTCGGCAGAGGTTTCTTCTGAACGCTGATGCAGCGCCGTACCTTCTTTTGACACCCGCTGACTGATAGCGCGAATACCGGAAATTTGCGTACTGACGTCATCGACCAGAGAATTCAGATTAAGCCCGGACTGATTAACCAGTCGCATTAGCATTCCGATCTCATCCACCCGATTTAAATGACAGTTATCAGGTTTACGTCCGGACACCACTTTCTTCATTTGCGTCAGGAGCGTATTAACTGGCTGACAAATTTGATACTTAAGGTAAATAGCCAGCGCCAGAAATAACACCAGCAAGCCCCCCGACTGAATAAATGGATTAAACGGGGCGAAGATAAATAACAAAGCGAGCAGGGCCGTCACCCCTAAAGAATAATTGACGCGCTGGCTGATATTCAGCCATTTAAACATGGAAGTCCATGCCAATAAGCCGCGACGAATGATAATCCCTTTAAAAAGTCGAAAGCCTTTAAACTGCTGACTATTCATTTTTTGGTATAAACTTTCGCTGTGAGTTATTTCATCACGCGAAGGAACGGTACGCACCGAGATGTAACCGGTGAGTTTTTCATTGTGCCAGACCGGCGTAACGTTGGCGCGAACCCAGTAATGGTCACCATTTTGGCGGCGGTTTTTCACCATACCCGTCCAGCTGTCTCCCTGCTGTAGCGTGTACCACATATCGGCGAATGCAGCGGGAGGCATGTCAGGATGGCGAATAATATTATGCGCTTCGCCCATTAATTGATCTTCGTTAAATCCGCTGGCATCGATAAAAGCAGAGTTAGCGTAGGTAATATGACTTTCTTTATCCGTCGTTGAAAGCAGCGTCGCTTTGTCGTTAAGTGCGTGCTCAATTTGTGTAACGGGCATGTTACTTTTCATAGAGGCCCCATAATGATATGTATAATCCATACAAAAATTCCCGCAATAAAATCGGGAGGAATATTAAAAAGCCGTTTTAAACCGTTTTAATAAGAAACGCTGCATTCTCTACTAATCATCATTTCTGTGGAAGTATTTAAATTAAAAAATCTCTGTGGAATATTCATTCAGGGTCATAAAACTGAAACAGTTTATACAACCGCATAACGTTTTAAGTCATTTAACCTGACTTAACGTAAATCGCGTTAAAAAACGTTTTCGCAAAAAGAAAACTGGCATGAAATGATTTGGATGTTATTCCCGTGAGACCAACGACCCTATTATATTTTGTAGGCCATACATTCCGCGTGTTTTCAGTTTCGTGTTCCGACCAGTACAAGGCGATCCGAATTTTAACCCTGACAGCGTCAGGGCTGGTTATCTACTTTTTAGCTGAGCAAATGTGAATTAAATGTTTCTGCATGGTTATCTGATAATTTAATAATAATGACATGTTAACAAGCATAGGCCCGTAACATGTCATATCGCCTGAGTATTCTGGATAAAAGCCCCCTCGGGGAAGGTGAAACCGCCGCGATGGCGCTTGCCCGGACGTTACGTCTGGCGCAGCAGGCAGAAGAGTGGGGATACCATCGTTTCTGGATCGCGGAACACCATAATACGCCACAGCTGGCCAGCCCATCACCGGAGCTGGTGATTGCCTGGATCCTCGGGCAAACCCAGCGTATTCGCGTAGGCTCCGGTGGCGTCATGCTGCAACATTACAGCCCGTACAAAGTGGCGGAAAACTTCAATCTTCTGGCCTCGCTGGCACCCGGGCGTGTCGATCTCGGCGTAGGGAAAGCCCCTGGCGGCTTACCACTGTCGACTCGGGCACTACAGCAAGGAGTGCATCAGGATGAAAAAGGCAGTTTTGCCGACCAACTTTCCCAGCTTAACGACTGGCTGACGCTGAGCGGCACGGAAAGCGGGGAAACAGTATTTCCGACGCCAATCCCACCGATACCGCCGGAAGGATTTGTCCTGGGAGCCAGTGTGCAAAGCGCACAGTTAGCAGCGCAATTCATTTGGCATTTTATCTTCGCGGCACACCTCAACGGTGACCGCGCGTTATTGCGTGACGTTTTGTCCTTCTGGCAGGCCCACAGCGCACGTCCGACGATAGTTGCCGTCCAGGTGATTGTGGCTGACAGTAACGATACCGCCGCGCAGCTTGCGGAAAACGTGCAAATCTGGGGCGTGGAGCTGGAGAATGGTCAACGTGTCACGGTAGCCAGTGAAGAGCAGGCGCTGGCATTCGCCGCGCAGGCCGGCAGTCCGCCACGCAAAATCGCGCGTCGTGAGCAGGCGTTGTTACACGGCACGGCTCAGGAGGTGATGGCAAAGCTGAATGCCCTGCATACGCAATTTGGCATTGAGGAGTTCATTATCGACACGCCAGTGGCGGAAGGTCACGCGCGGCTGACATCGCTGCGGTTGTTGGCGCAAGCCCATAACGCCGTGGAGGTGCTCTGATGACTCTAGCCTCAACGCTTATCAACTGGCGTCGTGAATTACACCAGCACCCGGAACTTTCCCTGCAAGAGGTGGCAACGACGGCGCGCATTCACACCTGGCTGCACGCAGCGGACGTCGAGATTTTGCCGTTCGACCTGAAAACCGGTCTGGTCGCGGAAATCGGGCAGGGAGAAGATGTCATCGCGCTGCGAGCGGATATCGATGCGCTACCGATAGAAGAAAGCGCCGATGTTCCGTTTCGCTCCCTCACGCCGGGAGTGATGCATGCCTGCGGGCATGACGTCCACACCAGCGTCATGCTGGGCGCCGCGCTGCTGCTTAAACAACAGGAAACACACTTACCGGGTCGAGTACGTATTTTGTTTCAGCCCGCTGAAGAGAGTTTCGGTGGCGCAAAAACACTGATCCGCGCCGGTGCGCTGCACAACGTTGCGGCTATTTTTGGCATGCACAATGAGCCAGGTTTACCAGTGGGGGAATTTGCCACACGCGGCGGTGCGTTCTATGCCAACGTCGATCGCTTCGTGCTGCGTATTAATGGCAAGGGCGCACATGCGGCGCGTCCGCATGAAGGCAGAGATGCCATCCTGCTCGCCAGCCAACTGGTCACGGTGTTGCAAAGCGTTGCCAGTCGCGACGTTAACACACTTGATTCAGTGGTGCTTAGCGTGACCCGTATTCAGGGAGGAAATACATGGAATGTGTTGCCAGAATCCGTTGAGCTGGAAGGGACGCTCAGAACGCACCGGACTTCGGTGCAGCAGCAGGTTAAAGCACGGGTTAATGACATCGCCGCCGGTTTTGCCCACGCCTTTGGCGCACAAATCGACGTTATCTGGCATGCGGGGCCGACCGCGTTGGTAAACGATGCACGTTGGGCCGATATCGCCACCGCCGTGGCGAAACAATCAGGCTACACCACCCATCATGCCGACCTGCATATGGGAGGCGAGGATTTTGCCGTCTATCTGCAAAATACGCCTGGCGCATTTGTCAGTATTGGCAGCGCCAGTGAATACGGATTACATCACCCGGGCTTTAATCCGGACGAACGTTTAATTGAACCTGCCGCGCATTACTTTGCACAGCTAGCAAAAACGGCATTCGCACATCTTTAAGTTTACCTGTTGGGTAGGGGTTATTATGGCTGAAAATCGGCAACTACGGCTCGGCACTATTCTGCATGGCGCAGCGGGAAATATGTCCGCATGGCGTCATCCGGCGGCGCAGGCCGATGCCAGTATTAACTTTGATTTTGTCAAAGAGACGGCGCTTATTGCGGAAAAAGGGAAGCTTGATTTTATTTTTGTCGCCGATGGTCTGTATATTAATGAAAAATCAATCCCACACTTTTTAAATCGCTTTGAGCCGCTGACGGTATTATCTGCTTTGGCCAGCATTACCCAAAATCTGGGATTGGTTGGCACGGTATCCACGTCATACAGCGAGCCGTTTACTACCGCACGGCAGTTCGCCAGCCTTGATCATCTCAGCCAGGGGCGAGCCGGATGGAACGTGGTCACGTCACCTCTGGAGGGTTCGGCAAAGAACTATTCCCGTGCCCAGCATCCAGAACATGCCTTGCGTTATCGTATCGCCGATGAATATTTACAGGTGGTGAAAGGACTGTGGGATTCCTGGGAAGATGATGCTTTTACCCGTAATAAGGCAAGCGGAGAATTTTTTAATCCGCAAAAACTGCATACGCTTAACCATCATGGAGATTATTTTCAGGTCGCAGGGCCGTTAAATATTGGGCGCACGCCACAAGGCCGTCCGATTATATTCCAGGCGGGCGCTTCACAGGATGGTAAGAAATTAGCGGCGCAGCATGCCGATGCTATTTTTACCCATCAGGAGTCGCTGGCGGAGGCCAAAGAGTTCTATCAGGATGTAAAAAGCCAGTTGGCCTCCGCCGGGCGACATCCCGAACAACTGCATATATTCCAGGGCGTCAGCGTGATTGTTGGCGACAGCGCAGAGGATGTTGAGCAGCAGTATCAGACTACCGCTGCGCTGGTCTCTATTACCGACGCGCTGAACTACCTGGGCCGCTACTTTGAACATCATGATTTCGCCCAATATCCACTGGACGCACCGTTCCCGGATCTGGGTTCCCTTGGACAAAACAGCTTTCGCAGTACGACTGATGAGATCAAACGCAACGCGCGTGAGCGTGGCTTAACGCTACGCCAGGTTGCTCTGGAAGCGGCCAGTCCACGCCCACGTTTCAGCGGTACGCCGCAACAGGTTGCCGATGGTCTTCAGCAGTGGTTCGACGAAAAAGCCGCAGATGGTTTTATCATCCAGGGTGGAACACCAGATACCTTCCCACGTTTTGTCGAACAGGTTGTCCCCGTGCTTCAGGCGCGTGGCCTGTTCCGCCATGAATATCCCGGTACGACCCTGCGCGCAAGCCTGGGACTCGCGACACCTGCAAACCAATTCACACAATAAGAGAAAAACGCTATGCAGAAAAAATCAGTCTTCCTCGCGCTGTCACTGGCTTTCAGCGCTAACGTCTGGGCAAATGATGTGACTATTAACGGTACGGGCGTAAGCCTGGAAGCCAATAAAACGCCAATCAATACGGCAAAAAATCCGCAGGCGATTGCGCAGTTGCCCGCGAACCTGCACCTGGCCGTACCGGGTAAATTCACCGTGGCGATTGCCGGGCTAAGCCAGCCGCCGCTGACCGTCTTTGCCGATGACAATAAGACACTGATCGGCAGCGAGGCGGACATCGCTCGTCTGGTGGCTGATAGTCTGGGGCTGGAACTCAACGTCGTGCCCACGTCATGGGAAGACTGGCCGCTGGGCGTCACGTCCGGCAAATATGATGCCGCGATCAGCAATATTACCGTCACCAAAGCCCGCAAAGAGAAATTCGATTTCGCGACGTATCGTAAGGACTCCCTTGGCTTCTATGTCAAAACCGGCAGTAAGCTGAAGAAAATCGAGCAGGCAGAAGATATCGCCGGTCTGCGCATCATCGTCGGTTCGGGGACAAATCAGGAAGCCATCCTGCTCGCCTGGAACGATGAGAACGTGAAGAAAGGGTTGCAGCCGTTTACGCCGGTGTATACCAAAGATGATGCCGCGCAAACCCTGGCCCTGCAGTCAGGCCGTGCCGATGCTTACTTCGGTCCTAACGTTATCGGCGCGTGGAAAGCTGCACTCAACGGTAAAACGCAACGGGTGGGCAGCGTTGATGGCGGTTGGCCAAAAGCGGCACACATCGCTGTGACGCTGAAAAAGGACAGCGGTCTGGTTCTGCCGGTACAAACCGCCCTCAACGGCGTAATTGGCAACGGCGACTATGACAAGGTGCTGAACCGCTGGGGAGAAGGGGTGGAACGTATTCCGCAATCTGAAATCAACCCGGCCGGTTTAGGCGACTAAGGAGGTCATCGTGAGCGATCAATTTCGCGTGGTCTCACCTGAAGCCAGCGAGCTGCAGCCAATTTTGAACGGTCTGTTCGGTGAATATGCCGCCCGCTATGGCGATTATTTTTCTCGCGACGCTGAAGTGGAGCTGACCGAATGGTATCTGGCACCGCAGGGACTTTTCGTGGTACTGGAGCGCAGCGGCGAGATTATCGCCACCGGGGCCTACAAACCTTACGACAAAGACACCGCCGAGATTAAGCGCATCTGGACGAAAAGCAGCCTGCGTCAGCAGGGGCTGGCGGCACGCGTGGTGCAGGAGCTGGAACGCAGGGCGCTGCTGGCGGGCTACAGCCGGATTTATCTGACCACGGGATTTCGCCAGCCAGAGGCCGTGCGACTTTATTTAAGCCAGGGCTACGATCCGCAATTTGATACAGTGCGCGATCCCGAAGAGTACAGCCTGCCACCGTTTGATGGCCGGCTGCGCTTTACCAAACTCTTGACCATCGCCGGTCAGGCCAGAATAGCCTGAGGAGAGAAGATGAAAACGACGGAGAGTATTAAAGTCGTACCGGCGCGCTATCCTATGCGCACCGCAGGAGCAGTCATTGCCTTGTTTGTCCTGGCGGTGATTATCCAGTCCGTGGCGTTTAATCCGCGCTGGGAATGGGGCGTGTTTGCCCGTTGGTTCTTTGATCCGGTTATCTTGTCCGGCCTTGGGCAAACTCTGCTACTGACGCTTATCGGTACGCTGTTGAGTATTATCATCGGTGGTCTGCTGGCGCTGGCACGACTTTCATCTTCCTGGTTGCTGAACGGTCTGGCATGGGGATACATCTGGCTGTTTCGTTCGTTACCGCTGATTGTGGTGCTCATCGTTTTGTACAACTTCTCCTATTTGTACGACACGCTGGCGATTGGTATTCCGTTTACTCCCATTCAATGGGGCAGTTTTGAGACCATCAATGTGCTCGGCCAGTTTTCCACCGCGGTGGTTGGCCTGACGCTGGTGCAAAGCGCCTATACCGCTGAAATTATTCGTGGTGGATTTTTAGGGGTTGACCACGGCCAGTACGAGGCAGCGGCAGCGCTGGGCTTACCCGCATGGCGACGTACGCTGCGGATTATTCTGCCGCAGGCGCTGCGCACCATTTTGCCTGCTGGCTTCAATGAAATCATCAGTCTGGCGAAAGGGACGGCGATGGTATACGTGCTGGCAATGCCTGAGCTGTTCTACACCATCCAGATGATCTACAACCGCACGCAGGAAGTGATCCCGCTGCTGATGGTGGGTGCGGTGTGGTATCTGGTGATCACCAGCGTCCTGTCGTTAATTCAGCACCTGGTCGAACGCGCGCTGGCCCGCAGCGAGCGACGTTCAGCAATCAATACCGCCCGGGTGAGTCGTGCAGAAAAACGCAACCGTCAACGTCCGCAGCAGGAGGCCGTCCATGTCCCACTCGCCTGAAGGCCATATTTCCATTACCGGCGTCAGCAAATACTTCGGTCGCCACAAAGCGCTGGATAATGTGTCGCTGGAGATCCCTCCCGGAACGGTAACGGTTATTCTTGGCCCGTCCGGTTCAGGGAAATCCACACTCTTGCGGACGATCAACCATCTGGAGCGCGTCGATGAAGGGTTTATTCAAATCGATGGCGATTACATTGGTTATCGTCGGCAGGGAGACAGGCTGTATGAGCTGAAAGAGGCGGAAATTTTGCGCCAGCGCGTTAACGTCGGCTATGTGTTCCAGAATTTTAATCTGTTCCCGCACTTAACGGTGCTGGAGAATTTGATTGAAGCGCCCATTGCGCACGGTCTGGCATCGCGTAAAGCCGCCACCGAGCGGGCATTAACTCTGCTTGATGCCGTTGGCTTGCGTAATAAAGCCGATGCCTGGTCGCGTCATCTCTCCGGCGGTCAGCAGCAGCGTATCGCTATAGCCCGTGCGCTGGCGCTAAATCCACGCGTTATGCTGTTTGATGAACCCACTTCAGCGCTGGATCCTGAACTGGTAGGCGAAGTTCTGGATGTCATCAAAGCACTGGCGCAGTCGGGAACCACGCTGGTTGTGGTGACGCACGAGATTGGGTTCGCCCGGGAAGTGGCGGATCAGGTGGTGTTTATGGTCGATGGCAAAATCGTCGAACAGGGCAGCAGCGAGCAGGTGCTGAATCATCCACGCCACACGCGCACCCAGCAGTTCTTGTCGAAAGTGCTGTGAACTTCAAGGGAAAGATAGGCAGGTCTGCATAGACTGACGAATGCTGCTCTACACTTAGGGTTTTAACTTTGGGGGGTTGCAGCATGATTAGGGTCTATGGGGTGCCGGGCTGGGGATCGGCCATCAGTGAAGTGATGCTCACACTGGCGGAGATCCCTTACAGCTTTATTGATGTTGATGGTTTTGACCGCGACGGGCCTTCGCGGGAGTTGCTAAAAAAAATGAATCCGTTGTGCCAGGTGCCCACACTGATACTGGAAAATGGTAACGTGATGACGGAAACGGCGGCGATCGCCCTGATGATCCTCGATCGTTGTCCTGAACTTGCGCCACCCGTTGGGCACGCTGAGCGCCAGCAGTTTCAGCGTCTGTTGATATGGCTGGTGGCAAATGTCTATCCAACGTTTACCTATGCCGATTATCCACAACGCTGGGTACCAGACGCCGCGGCGCAGTTGAAAAAGAACTGTATTGAGTACCGCAAATCGCTTTATATGTGGCTGAACGGCCAGCTAAGCGCTGAGCCGTACGCGTTTGGCGATCAGCTAACACTGCTGGACGTTTATATTGCCGTTATGCGCACCTGGGGGCCGGGGCATGACTGGTTTCAGGACAACACGCCCAATATCAGCGCTATCGCTGACGCGGTTTGCCAGCACCCGCGACTGCGTACTGTACTGAAAAGTAATAAGATTATTTGAATAAAAAAACGCTGTTCCGCAGGAGTGCAAATCCCGGAACAGCGGGCGAACTATCGCCATAAGCTTACATTACGCGACGGACGGGCTCAGCGTAATACGATCCAGTGGCCCCACGATAAACAGATAAGAAATCAGGCCAATCAGCCCCATCGAACCGACGTACAGAATGGCGTAATCGAATGACTGGGTATTCGCCAGAATGACGCCAATCACCAGCGGCGTGATAATACTCGCCATATTGCCGCACATATTGAATACGCCGCCAGCAATGCCGAGCACTTCTTTTGGTGAAGTATCGCTAAGTACGCACCATCCCAGATTGCCAAAGCCTTTGGCGAAAAATGCCAGACTCATCGCCGCGATAACCACAAATTCTGACGAGGTGTAGTTAGCGATAACGATGACACAGGAAAGTAACATTCCGCAGATAACGGGTAGCTTACGAGCAACCGTCAGGCTGTAGCCGCGTTTTAATAGCCAGTCTGAAAAAACGCCCCCTAACAATCCACCGATAAAACCGGCAATAGCAGGAATACTGGCGAGAAACCCCACTTTAAGGATCGACATTCCTTTAGCCTGATACAGATAGGTAGGAAACCAGGTCAGGAAGAACCAGGTGATTGACGTCACGCAGAACTGCCCGATGTAAACGCCAATCATCATGCGGTTGACGCAGACGCTTTTTATTTGCGCAAAGGTAATCTTCTGTGGCTCTTTTTTATTTCCCAGCGACGGTTCGCCACCGCCTTCCCGGATATAGTCAATTTCCTGCTGGTTTACCTTCGGATGATGCATAGGATCTCTGACTTTTACCAGCCAGAAGATGCCAAGAATAACGCCAATCGCCCCAATGTAATAAAAAACAAAGTGCCAGCTGAGATTATGCAAAATAATCGTCATTAACGGTGTAATTACCCCTAACGAGATATATTGCGCGGCCTGGTAAACTGAGGTGACAAAGCCTCGTTCATTATTAGGAAACCACTGTACGCTTAATCGGCTGTTGGCAGGAAAGGCCGGAGCCTCAATGGCACCCATCAGTAAACGTAAGATAATCAATACCACAAGTGGACTGGCATACAGATAAATGGTGCCCTGAAACATGGTCACCAACGACCAGCCAATCAGGGCGCAGCCGTATACCAGACGAGAACCGTAGCGATCAAGTAGCCAGCCGCCAGGCAATTGCATAATGACATAAGAAATACCGAAGGCAGAAAAGGCCAGTCCCATTGCTTCAGGATCAAAACCTAATTCTTTGCTCATAATCGGAGCTACGACAGATAACGTCGCGCGATCGGCGTAATTAAATACGGTGGCAAGAAACAGAAATATCAAAATACCGTAACGCACTTTTGTGCGCTTTATTATTGTGTTCATCACCCACTCCTTTCATAAGGTTGAGAGCGTTTCTGTAGGGAAGAGGGCGGGTATTACTTACCCGCCAAATAAATTAAGGACGTTTACCAAACTCGCAGGTTAATTGCGTCCAGCGGCGTGTCTGCTCGCTGATGCTGAACCCCAGACCGTGACGGTCGGAAACCCACATCCGACCATCGCGCAGCTCAAGCTGTTCATTAAATAACGGGTTCAGCCATTCGAAATGTTCCAACCATGGCTCAAGCGGGTAAGCGGCTGACAGATGCAGGTGAACTTCCATGGCAAAGTGCGGAGCCAGTTTGCGACCGTGTTTTGCCGCCAGGTCCATAATTTTCAGAAACGGTGAAATTCCCCCCACACGCGGTGCATCGGGCTGCACAAAATCACTGGCATTACCGAGGATCAGCTGTTCATGTTCGCGGAAACTGGTCAGCATTTCACCGGTAGCAATCGGGGTATCAAGCGCGGCGGCCAGTTGGGCGTGACCTTCCACATCGTAGGCATCCAGCGGCTCTTCAATCCAGATCAGATTGAACTGCTCCATTTTTCGTCCCATACGAATGGCGGTTTCTCGATCCCACTGCTGATTGGCATCGACCATCAGCGGGAAGTCATCGCCCAGCGCTTCACGCACCGCGGTTAAGCGGCGAATATCCTCGGCGCAGTTTGGCTGACCAACCTTGAGTTTGATGCCGCCGATGCCGTTTTCACGGGAAATAACGACGTTTTTGAGCACCTGATCCAGCGGCGTATGCAGGAATCCGCCGGAGGTGTTGTAACACTGCACGGAGTCCCGGTGTGCACCCAATAGTTTTGCCAGCGGCAACCCTGCACGCTTGGCCTTCATATCCCACAAGGCGATATCGATAGGGGAGATAGCCTGAACCGCCATGCCGCTGCGCCCTACGGAAGCGCCAGCCCACAGCAGCTTGGTGTAGATCTTGTCGATATCGTTTGGATCTTCGCCTAACAGGTTATCGGCAATTTCTTTGGCATGAGCATAGATTCCCTGGCCGCCAGCCCGTTTGGAGTAACTAAATCCAACGCCTTCAAACCCGTCGCGACTGCGGATCTCCGCGATAATAATGGCAACTTCGGTTAGGGGTTTCTGGCGACCGGTCAGCACTTTGGCATCGCTCACGGGTGTTGCCAGAGGAAGGAAAGCCAGGGACAGCTTAACCCACTCGATACGGTCGCCGGTTTCAGCCGCGGTTTTTGCATTGGCTGATTTGGCATACGTTACGGCATCGGAATTCGCACTTAAAGACATTCTAATCTCTCCTGGTGATAACAAATGATTGCGCTAACATTTTTAGTGTTAGCGCAATCATTGCGCCAGCGAATTGAATGCGTTTTGAACAATCGCTCACAAATACTGAGACAAAAGGGCAGTAACTTGTAAACAGCATCACATTCCAATACTTTATGGGTAAATGCACAAGTCATTATGATGGCGCTATCATTTCAGATGGCGCTAATTAACTAAGCTGCTGTTTTCTCAGCGTTATCGTAGAGGGGCGCTGGCAATAGCCGAAATCATGATGAATAATGCCAGGATAAATCAGCGATTTTTGACAAGGGCATCGACAGTGAAAAATCCCAGACCTCCGCGCGCACCCACGCTGGAAGATGTTGCCCGTACCGCGGGATTGTCGCCCATGACGGTGAGCAGGGCGTTGAATACCCCGCAACTGGTGCGCCCGAGAACAGTAGAAAAAGTGATGCAGGCGGTACGCGCCACTGGCTATATTCCCAACGCGCTGGCCGGGGGGCTGGCGTCGCGTCGCAGTAAGCTTATCGCTGTGGTTGTCCCACAAATTAACAACAATATGTTTGTCGATACCATCCAGTCATTAAGCGATGAACTGGCTGAACGCGGATACCACATCTTGCTCTGCGTGTCGGGTTATACGCCGCAAACAGAGGCTGAGCTGGTGGCGACGCTGCTTTCTCGTCGCCCGGATGGTGTAGTGCTCACCGGTATCCATCATACCGCTGAGCTGAAAAAGGTGATTCTTAATGCGGCCATCCCGGTCGTGGAAATATGGGATTTAACGCCAACGCCCATCGATATGCTGGTGGGGTTTTCGCATGAAAAAGTCGGGCAGGCGGTAGCAGACTATTTGCTGGAAAAAGGGTATCGCCGTCCTGGTTTGCTATGGACCGCCGATCGCCGGGCTGGCCAGCGTAAACAAGGACTGTGCGATGCGCTGAGCCGTCATGGTATTGCGGCTGGTGCACAGGTGGATGTCCCGCTTCCTGCCTCTCTGGCATTGGGGCGTAGCGGGTTGGCACAGCTATTGGCTGAACGCGCGTTTGATGTCATCGTCTGTAGCTCAGATACGTTAGCCCAGGGGGCGATCATGGAAGCCGAAAGCCGTGGTCTACGCGTGCCGCAGGAATTAGCGGTAATCGGTTTTGGCGATCTCGACTTTGCCGCCAGTAACCGACCTGCCATCACCACCGTCAGCGTCGACAGACGGGCTATTGGACAACGCGCCGCCTCTCTGCTTGCCGATCGTATCGAACAAATTCCGCGTGAAGACGATATTATTGATGTTGGATTTCACCTGGTAGAACGAGAATCCGCATAAGTTACCTGCATCCCAAAACAATAAGGAATCTGCTATGCCGCACGTCGATATCAAATGTTTTCCTCGCGACCTGAACGACGAACAAAAATCCGCGCTGGCGGCGGATATTACCGACGTCATTATTCGTCATTTGCAAAGCAAAGACAGTTCAGTGAGCGTGGCGCTTAATGAAATTGAGCCCGAGGCGTGGCAGGGCGTGTGGGATGTGGAGATTGCGCCGCAGATGGCCAGGTTGATTAAAAAACCCGGCTACAGCATGTAAGACAAAACGGGCGGATTTTCCGCCCGTTTTGTCGTGCCATTATTCAGCTGCTGTTATGAGTTTTCCACTGGAGACAAACGTTCCGGCCCCAAGGTGATGCAGGGTATTGAGCTTGCCATCATCAAACTGCCAGCGTCCTTCCACGAAGGCTCGCTCATCAGCGGCAGCCGAGACCACTTCACCAAATAGCGTGTCATATTTTTCCTGTGCCGCAGTGGCAGGCAACAGGCGACACTCCATCCAGGCCAGACATTTGGCTTCAATCAGCGGTAAACCCAGTACCGGTCCCTGTACCACGGGAATGCCGTAGCAGTTGAATTTATCTTCCACCCGACCGGAAACGCTGCCTACGGCCCAGGTCCAGTTGGCGGCGGCAACGCCCGGAATAACGATGCCGAATTTGCCGCTACGTTCAATGAGCTCACGTGACCAGGCGGTCTTGTCGACAACAATCGCGATCCGCGGAGGCTCAAACTCCACGGGCATTGACCACGCGGCAGCCATCACATTTCGCCGCTCGGTATGCTCATCCCGGCTGGTGATTAATATCGTTGGGCCGTGATTTAGCAACCGACTGGCATGTTTTAATTCGATCGGACGAAAATGGCTCATGGATGCTCCTTGGCTGAGAGATAACACACCACAATAAACATAGATATTAACGGTATTAGCGATTTTGTCGCCTCGTCTGGAGGAACAACGCACAAAATCGACGGCGCAAAATTAAAAATGCGTTATAAGTACTGCATTAATTGAACAGGAACTCCGTATGACGCCTTTTTTAACCGCTTATTTTGCCCGTATTGGCTGGTCAGATTTGGCCAGGGTCAACATTGAAACCTTACGGGCGCTGCATTTACTGCACAACGCCGCCATACCTTTTGAAAACCTGGATGTATTGCTTCCAAGAGAGATGCAGCTTGACGATTTGTCATTGGAGGAGAAGCTGGTGACGGCGCGTCGCGGCGGCTATTGTTTTGAACAGAACGGAGTATTTGAGCGAGCGCTACGCGAAATCGGTTTTACCGTACGCAGTCTGCTCGGACGTGTGGTACTGGCGAACCCGTCAAGTCTGCCACCACGCACGCATCGTCTGTTGCTGGTTGAGTTGCAGGGAGAGCAGTGGATCGCCGACGTTGGTTTCGGCGGGCAGACGCTGACGGCGCCGATTCGTCTGCAGGCGAACATTGAGCAGAAGACACCACACGGCGAGTATCGGCTGATTCAGGAAGGTGAAGACTGGATCCTACAGTTCTGTCATCACGAACACTGGCAATCAATGTACCGTTTCGACCTGGTCGTCCAGCATCAGAGCGATTATCTGATAGGCAACTTCTGGTCCGCTCACTGGCCGCAATCACATTTTCGCCATCATTTGCTGATGTGTCGTCATCTGCCCGACGGCGGGAAATTAACGTTAACCAATTTTCATTTCACCCATTATCAGGATGGACACGCGGTAGAACAGATTAATCTGCCTGACGTCCCCAGCCTGTATGCCTTGTTGCAGGAGCGGTTTGGCCTGGGCGTGGATGACGTGAAGCATGGGTTTACCCAGGATGAGCTGGCGACGGTAATGGCGGCGTTTGATACGCATCCGGAGGCGGGGAAATAGGGGCATCGGAATTAGTGCCGGATCGGCGTAATCGCCTTTACAGTGCCTTTGGCCCGTCAGGGCTTGTTGCGTTACCGCTCATGACATCTAACAACGGGATTCTTCCGGCGATTGCCGTTTATGGTGGTGGTGTTCTGATCTCTTACGTTTCCGGGTTTATCATCACTGCATTGTTTGGCTGCAAAAACGTAGACCTGGATTGAGGGAATAACATGAAACTTGATATAGCTGCTTATGGTTGGATTGTTGATCAGATATATGGTGCATTGAAATAAAGCTAATAAAGGGACTCCAACGGAGTCCCTTTATTTATTCAAATATGCCATTATAACCGCCACAATAAAGGAGATTGCTATGGGTATGCTAAAATAAAAAGTTACCACATAAATTCTTGTTAATTTTTTCGGTAATGATTTTATAAACTCCACATCGCAATCATTTGAACTAGCAAGGCATTTTTTATTGAATATCAAGGGGGATATAATAAAACTCATTTTTATATCATAACCAGAAATAAAGAATGGTGATGATTTATAAAATAATTCAGTGTTAAAAGGCAAATATCCAAATCTTTCTTTATACAAAGAACATATTACATAAAAATTCTTATTTCCAATAAACATTAATATATATAAAATTATAGTGCCAAGAACAACTACTCCAGTTAAAATTAATATAATTAATTCATTGCTAGTCATATATTCCCTCATTGTTTAATCATAATAGCAGAAGCTAATTAATTGCTTCTGCTTATATATTAATTAGTCATATTATATATTGATTCACCTAACAACGCCCCCCCTTCTTCGCCAGCCTTACTAACTCCAAAAGTCGTCAATGCTGGTACAACAATTTGGCAAGCTATAGCTCCCGCGCCTCCTGCTGGAGCACTTAATGCAGCCAATACAATTGAACAGACTGCTGTCGATGTTGATTTAATGGCAATTTTAAATACTACCGGAGCAGCTAATCCACCAGAAAATTTGCCAATTTCAGTGTAAGCTGTTTTTTCACAGTCTCTACCAATTGTACAGGCATCATAAATAGAAGTAGCACCATTCAATGCTGACAAACCGATACTAACTTTATTGAACGTTTTCATCAGCTTTGCCAGTTTTGCCGATTTTTCTATATAAGTTGCGTAACCTTCAATATCGTTAACGCCAGTTTGATTCCATTTATGGACAATTGAAGACGAAGATAATCTTAGTGCTTTTTTCATATCATCATATTGAGCAAGGCCAATGTGCTCCCTAAATATTTTTAAAAATATACCATCCAGATTTTTGAATAATCTTCTTCGCTCTGCAAAAAATTGCTCGCTAATTAAAATGCCACGAGTTGCATATGTGTTTTTATATGTGTCCTGAATTTGCTTTAACGTACTTTCAATTTCACCAAAATATTTTTCTGACATATCACTCAGAATACCGCCATAGTCAGAACCATATGAAGTAAACATGTCTATTACATGTCTGTTCTGATATAAAAATCTTGCTTCGTCTAATGTTAATGGTTCCAACGCATTATCAATTCTATCTCTAGTTCTCTCGATATGTTTGATTTGATCTGCATCCTGTTTTTCTGGATCTACAATAATTAAAATTGAACCAGGTTTTTTCTTTATATCTGGATTTAATTTTTTATATAGTTCGCGAGTTCCTTCTGGTAGATTAACAAAAATATACTGTTCATATGATGATGGTGTGGACCCGTAAGGTAATACGCAAAATCCCGCATCTACAGGCTCGCGTGATGGTTCATCTTCTTCTACTGGACAGGATGATCCTGGTGCCATAGTAAGCGGTTTTGGTACCTTATGTGGTGTTACAGGTTCTATTCTGTTTGTTACTGGTTTTGACGTGTTGATAGCCATGCTCTCATAATCATAAGTCATACCTGAATGCGAATGAATAAATCGACATTTACATGGGCACATACCAACACTGTGCGCCGTTCCGGCTGCCCGCCTGTCATGTATAAAATAACCTGGTTGACCACCTACTATTTGATAAAGTTTCTTATCTACACCACATATATATTGATCACCTTCACAAGCGGTTGGTTGTCCATAAATCGTATGTTCGATACAGCCAGAAACAATTTTCCCACCGCAAGTTGTTTTATCTCCAATGACTAAAAAAAATCCATATCCCATTTCGTGTTCCTTTTTTATTAATTTAAATTCTCAGGATACGATGACAGACTAATTCTCACATTGGTTATGTGATTCCCGTCTCATAAAATAAAAATGCCTGATTTTTTTTGTGGGATGATTCAGGATTTCAATAATTAATTTAATTAAATTTTCTTTATGAATATGTTCTATTGTTTTTTCGTTCTCTATAATAAGATTCATCTTATCAATCCCATTATTTGACAATAGTATCTGTAACGCTTTCTCCCATTTCAACGTGGTTTCACGTTTTTCAATAATATAATCGTATTTGTCATAATGTTTTTCCCCATACTTTTGTTAGTATGTTGATTTACTATATCCTTTTCATTTTCTGTAAAATGAATCATCCCGGCTAATGTTTTAAATGTTCTTGTTATATCGCGCATCGAAAAAACAGATTCCAAATGTTTTTTTCGCAAAAATATTAACAAGCTCAGACCAATAAGAAGAACTTAGCCCTATTTTTGACTTTAAAGCGCGTTTGAGTTTATCAACTTTGATCTTAGTATCATAGATTTTGAGTTGTTTTTCACAGTTTTTATTAGGGAAATAAAAATAACTATCAGGATACCGTTTAGCTTGTTCGTCCAGTATTTTTTTAGCTGATTCATAGATGTAAATGACATTATCTCTGTTCAACTTTGTAAATTATTTTGATATCACTAATTTGTTATTTTTAGATTCATATAAACTTTTTATAGTCAATGATTTTGAACGTTGTAGGCCTTATCCGGCCTACGGGAACAATTAAAAATCTATCGTCCATTCTGCGTGAAACAGGATCACCGCCGAACCGGTAATAGTGACTTTTTCTGGCTGGTTATCACGGATAGTCACCGTCACATCAACAATACCGTCGCGCCCGAGCGCACGGCCCTGAGTTTGCCCGCACATAATGTGCAGCGACGGTAGCATGCCCACAGATAGGAACTTCGACCGTCGGCGTGAAATAGCGGATGCGAACATCGCTGTCGTCGCTGGTCAGCAGGAAAGCGGTTTCCGAATGACGCAGCTCGCGAGCAATGAGTTGCATCTGCGCTTCGCTCAGTCCGTCAGCATGCAAAACCACACCTGCTGAATTGCCGCGAAAGGGTACCGAGGTAAAGGCATCGACGTGGTAAACCTGTGGTTTCATTAACGTTCTCCCTGGAATGGAGAAGCATCATAATGTGCAAAATGCCGGATGGCGATGACCGCTATCTTATCCGGCCTACGGTGCCTGGTTGTAGGCCGGATAAGGCGTGTCGTCACCCGACATTTCAATGCGGATTTATCGGCGTGAACGCACTATTTGATAGCGGCGGGTAAAGTACTCAAACGGCGCGCTCCACACGTGAACCAGGCGTGTGAACGGGAACAGCAGGAAGATAGTCATCCCCAGAACCAGATGCACACGGAAAATCAACGCCACGCCATCCAGATGCGCAGACGCGCCGCCCTGGAAAGTCACCACCGACTGCGCCCAACCTACCAGTTTCAGCATTTCACTGCCGTCAGGATGCTGCGCAGAGAATGGGATGGTGGTTAAGCCGAGGATACACTGAATCAGCAGAACGCAGAGGATCAGGATATCGGCAGTGGAGGAGGTTGCACGAATGCGCGGATTGGTCAAACGACGTACCAGCAAGCCAGCGCCACCGACCAGCGTCAGCACGCCACAGAGCCCACCGGCGATCATCGCCATCTGCTGCTTCACCGCAATCGGCAGGAACCAGGCATACATCCAGTGCGGCGTTAGCATGCCGAACAGATGGCCAAAGAAAATGCCGAGTATGCCGATATGGAACAGATTCGACCAGATTACCATCCCGCGTTTATCCAGCATCTGGCTGGAGGAGGCGCGCCAGGTGTACTGCCCGTAGTCGTAGCGCAGCCAGCTGCCGAGGAAAAAGACCGTCGCGCAGATGTAGGGGTAGATGTCGTAAAAAA
>OIEX01000201.1_pt1 | contig 36006 bp, 28 predicted proteins | sample 1581911 | NCBI WGS metagenome assembly OIEX01 (sample SAMN07977761, study PRJEB24534) | human gut metagenome | reverse complement strand
TGCTACTACAGCTCCTGAAATTCTATGATTTTTAAAGAATCCTGCTACCCCTAATGCCATATATGGTATAGGATAATCAAATAATACTTGTACAGGATGAAGGATATATGGATCTATAAATAAGGAAATTATACCGAATAAAAATCCTGTAAGCATTCCAACTAATGGACCATAAGCATAAGCAATAAGTATTATAGGAATCATACTACCTAAGGTTATTCCTCCACCTTGAGGAAATTTATATATCTTTAGCATGTTTAATACAGCAGTAAGTGCTAAAGCAATTCCTATTGTTGTAAGCATTTTTGCATCAAATTTGATGTCTTTAGCCTTTATAAGTAAAACTAATATTATTAGGACTCCTATTAAAGTGAGAATTGTTAGTGGATTAGTTACAATCTCCTTAAAATTTCCTCCTAAATTAATTGATGAAAAACTTTGAATAAAATCATTTATTATTTGTGAAAATGACATCATAGTTTTTACCCCCTCCTTAAACTTTAAGTGTGCTTAGAGAGTCTAAAGAATGTAAATAAAAAAACCGAATCTAAATATAGATCCGGTTTAAATACAGCCCTAAACGCTTCCCTACGCTGGAATTAACCAGATCAGGTGTTGAGGGTTAATGATAAAATAATCATCTCTCAGCCTAAAGGCACCCCTAGCACATGAAATAATTCTAAGTATATTTTATATGCAAATGACAATTAGGTCAAGTAATATTAATTATTAAATAAAAATTTTTATCAAAACTTACAATGTTTAAATTTAACCTATACCACCATATATTATTCCAAGAATTATTACTAGTATAGTAACTAAGATAAAAATGTATTTCCCTAAAGGAATAAACCATTTTCCAAGTTTTTTATGAGCTCCCTTATTTACTTCTATTAATACATTTTCGCCACCAATAATATAGTAGAATACAACAGCTACCAATAAAGCACAAAGTGGAGAAATTATTATTGTAATAAGATTTGAGAAGTTATCAAAGATTCCCATATTTAATGATAAAGGTATTCCGCATAAAAAACAAAGAACTGATATTATAATTGAAGTTTTTATTCTATTTGACTTAAAGTGAGCCATGAAAGCTTCAACAGGCCCCTCTAACATATTTACAGAGGATGAAATAGCAGCAAATATTACACTAAGAAAAAATAATGTACTTAGTAAGGAACCCAAATTCATACCTTGAAATATTTTTGGTAAAGTTATAAATAATAAAGATGGCCCAGATGAAGGATTTAATCCATATGCAAAAACTGCTGGCATAATCATAAAAGATGCTAAAAGGGCAGCCAAAGTATCAAATATGGCAGTTTGTATTGCAGATGATGGAATATCAAATTTATCATTTATATAACTACCATAAACAACCATACCGCATCCATTAAGGGAAACTGTGAAAAATGCTTGGCCAAGAGCCATTACCCAAGTATCTATTTTAAATAAGTTTTCCCATCTTGGAACTAATAGATATTTGACACCTTCAAAAGAGCCAGGTAAAGTTAAAGATCTTATGATTAAAATTAAAAAAATTAAAAGAAGTAGTGGCATAACTATTTTGTTTAATTTTTCTATACCACGGTCTATTCCTAAAGAAACTATTATTAAAGTTAATATTATTGCTAGGGCAAACCAAAAGATTGTATTAGGTGTGCCAGCAAAATTACTAAAGTAAGTAGTAGTATCAATAGTATTAATAGATCCAGTTAAACTTAAGAAAAAGTATTTAAGAATCCAACCTACTACTATAGAGTAGAATATAAAAACTCCTGTTAATCCTATAGGAGGGAGCATACCAAAGAATTTTCCTCCCTTTAATGATTTACTTTTAAAAGATTCAACTATACCAGTATATGAACCTGCTTTAAACTTTCTACCAAAGGAAAACTCAGTTATAAGACCTGTAGTTCCAAGTATAAAAACAAATAAAAAGTATGGTATTAAGAAAGCAGCACCTCCATATTGACCAAGTCTGTAGGAGAATAACCATATGTTACCAAGACCTAAAGCAGCGCCAACACAGGATATTACAAATCCAAACTTTCCAGTAAAATTTTCTCGTTCTTTCATTTAAAATACCTCCTAGATTTTTATATAAATATAAAAAAATAGGTCATATAGTTAAACTATACGACCTATAGGGTATTAAAACTCTTTATTAAGGCCATATAGTATTACCTATGTGACCTATCTTTATAACGAAAATTAAGCCATCATAGATACAATCCAAAATTTCTTTGGAGTTTGTATCTATGACTGCATATATTCAATCATAAATACAAACTATCTATAATAGCAATAATAAGAATTATTAAGTTTTGCTTTTATTAAGTTTGTACTATTTATCATAAAAAATTCTCCTAAAAACAAATTTACATTGATTATATACCTAAAAATATTAAAATGCAAGGTTTTAATTGTTAAATATTATCAATAATGTTTAAATTAAGATTGTTAGCAAGGGTATAGGCATAATCCATAGTATTATCCCAAAGATCACAAGGAGTGTGACAATCAGAGTTAATTATGGTCTTAACCTTTGCTAAAGAAACCTTATTCCAAAACTTTTCATAGGGATAAGGGAATCTTTCTCCATCAGAATATTTTTTCTTTCCTCTTCTAATACCGTTTGCATTAAATTCTAATATGAAATCATATTTTTTTGCTGTATCAATAATTAAATTACAGGCTTTATCACAATTTTCATCCCAAGGAAAATCATTTATAAAGATTAAATCAGGGTGAGCTACAAAGTCAAAGTATCCACTTTTTATACCAAGACAAATACTTTTTGCATATTCTATATACTCTTTAGTATTTTTTAAGGAATATGTATTTTTCAATTCGCCATTTTCAGTTAAAAATAAATGCTGACCTAGAGCTAAGTAATCAAATTTCAGCTCATTTTTTAGGTAATTATAATAAAAATCATCTGAAGGCAAATATTCTATTTCCAAACCAATTTTAATCTGAATAAAATTTTTAAATTTTATTTTAAGTTTTTCTAAAGTAGACTTATATTCCTCAAGTTCGTTAAAGTTCATTCTAAGATTAAATCTATTATCTGGATAAGGACCATGATCACTAAATCCTAAAATATCTAAGTTATTTTTTATAGCTGCATCAATATAATCCTTATCTTCCCCCTTAGCATGTTTGCATCTTTTAGTATGGGTATGAAAATTAATTTTTTTTAACATAAATTCCACTTCCTCTCCTCAAATAGAGTATATCAAAAAAGCAAATAAAAGATAAATATTAATAAATTTTAAACAGAAAAATGTTAACAGAAAATTCTTTGACTTTTTCTTTTGAATAAAATAAAATTATTCCACGATAAGTAATGAACCATATTTAAAGCAGATAGTTTACAAAGGAAACTTTATCTAATTAAAGTTATTTTATTATTAATATTTAAAGGAGATATGAACATGGGGTAAAATTTTGATTTGATTTTTTGAATAAAACATTATTTTAAATTAATTTATTAGAAGAGGTAAAAAGAGGAATGAAAATAAGATTAATAGAAGAACATGAATTAAACAAGGTTAAAAGTATTTATGATAATGTTGTAAAAGAAATGAATTTAAGAGGACTTTATAATTGGAACGAAAGTTATCCCAATACTGAAATAATTTTTAAGGATATCTCTAATAAACATCTTTATGGAATAGAAGCTTCTGGAGAAATAGTAGCTGTTGCAACTATTAATGATTATGCTTATGATGTTTATAATGATATTGCATGGCAAGTTGATGGACCATTTTTGTCATTTCATAGAATAGCTGTTTCACCATCTCACAGGGGAAAAGGATATGGAAGAAAAATGATAGATTTTGTAGAAGAAATGGCAAAGGAAAAAAAGTGTAATTCCATAAGAATTAGTGCTTATCATAAAAATGAAAATGCAGTTAATTTATATAAAAACTTAGGATATGTACACGTAGGAGAAATGATGTCTATGAGAGATATAGTAGAACCTTTCTTATGTCTTGAAAAATCAATAATGTGATTATGATATGAACCAATTTATAGTTTTAAATAGACTATGAATTGGTTTTTTTATTGTTAAATTTGCATTAAGGTTATGTAAAGTGAGAATAATGAGTTTTTTTTATGAATAAACATATAATGAATGCTATGAAAAAAATAGGGTAAAAGATTAAAAAATGTAGTTATTACTCTATATATGTTGAAAAGAGGGGAGGGAAAATTAGCATTTAAAAATTTGTTTCAAGGGGGATTCATATGAAAAAGGATTATAAGATTTTAATAACTAAAGCATTATCCTTAAGCATGGTAGGAAGTTTATTTACATCTTATCCTACTTTTGCTAAGGAATTTAAAGCACAAGAGGGAGACTTAATAATATCTGAATATTTACATGGACCATCTAATTCAAAGGCTATTGAAATATTTAATGGAACAGGGAAAGGAATAAATCTTTCTAATTATGATTTGGCTGTATATTCAAATGGAAAATATGAGGGGAGTCCAGTTTCTCAAAGTTTAGAAGATAAAATTATAGAAAGTGGAGAGACTTATGTAATTTACAATAACCAAGGAAAAGATGAAAAATTTACTGAGGTTATAAATGATTTAGAAAATAAATTAGGGGTAGGAAGCCAAACAGTAGGTTTCAATGGTGATGATATTATATTACTTAGAAAAAATACTGGAAGTGGATACGAAATAATAGACTCCTTTGGAGCTAAGACAGAAAAAGATAAAAAGTTTTATGATAGTAAATTCATAAGTGCTAGAAGAAAAGCTGAAATAAAAGATGGTGAAAATAACATAGATAAAACACCATTTGATGTTTCTATTCAATGGGATGTAGATACAGAAAATTTATATGATGATTTAGGAAAGCATGATATTTCATGGAGTGAAGGAGAAAATCCTTCAGGAAAAGTTCTTAAGGTAAAGGAAGCAAGAAATAAAAACTTAGGAGAGGAAGTTACTACAAGAGGTGTTGTAACTTTTAATGATAGAAATAAAACTCTTCATATACAGGATGAAACAGGAGCTATTGCAATTTCAAACTTTAAATCAGGAGTGGATTTTGGAGCAATAACTAAGGGGAATAAGATTGAAATAAGTGGCACATTAGATAATTTTAATGGATTACTTCAAGTACAAGCTACTGATATAAAAGTCTTAGGAGATTTAGGAATGCCTGATCCTAAGTTAGTTACTATTAAGGAATTAAAAGAGTCAAATTTTGATTCTCATTATATTGAGTTGAAAAATACAGTAGTTGATTTAGAAGCTAAAACATTAACACAAGGAGAGGATGTTTTAGATATTTACTTTATACCTTCAGGTTTAGAGGTTAAAACAGGAGATTTAGTAGATGTAAAAGGCGTTATTGGAAGATTCAATGATAAAGTTCAACTTTATGGTTCTTCAGCAGAGTTTACAAAAATAGTTGAAGATAATGAAAGTCCTTTAATAACTCATAAAAAAATTGAAAAGGCCAATATAAACGAAGATTTAAACATTGAAGCTAAAGTAATTGATAATAATAAATTAGAAGAGGTATCTATTAGCTTTAAGGGAAAAGAGGATACTGAATTTAAAAAAGTAGTATTAAAAGAGGAAGATGGAATATTTAAAACTTTAATACCTAAGGAAGATTTAAAAGCTTCTGGAATGGAATATTATATTGAAGCTAGTGATGGTAAAAATATTTCAAGAGTGCCAGAAAGTGGAGTATATGCTTTTCAGGTAGTAGACGAAGACTTAAGTGGACCAGAGGTTAAGAATGTTTTACCTAAGGAAAACTCAAGTGTAGGAGAGAACAGAAGACCTATTATAAGTGGAGAATTTATAGATAATTCTGGAGTAAATGTAGAAAGTGTAAAAATTAAATTAGATAATGAAGACATAACTAAAGTAGCTGAAATAACAGAAACTGGTTTTTCATATGAGATTAAGGAAGACTTAGAGGATGGAGAACATAGAGTGGAAGTTAGTGTAAGTGATTCTTTAGGAAATAATAGGGTGAAAGAATGGAAGTTTAGAGTAGGAAAGATAAATCATTATTATGGACAACTACATTCACATACTAATATTTCAGATGGAACTGGAAGCTTAGAGGATGCTTATAAATGGGCAAGAGATGAAGGTAAGGCTGATTATTTTGCCGTAACAGACCATTCAAACTGGTTTGATAATGATACTGAAGCCAATATAAATGATGGATCAATGAGTAAAGCTTGGACTAATGCTCAAAATATATCTGATAAATATAATGATGATGGTAACTTTGTTGCTATGTATGGTTATGAAATGACTTGGTCAGGATCTACTGGAGGCTGGGGACATATAAATACATTTAATACTCCAGGATTTGAAACAAGAAAAAATAGTGATATGAATTTAAAAAATTATTATAATACTATTTCTCAATTACCAGAGTCAGTTTCTCAATTAAATCATCCAGGAAAGACTTTTGGCGATTTTGCAGACTTTGGTTTTTATAGCGAAGGAGCAGACAAGGTAGTTAATTTAATAGAGGTTGGAAATGGAGAAGGACCTGTGAGAGGCAGTGGATATTTCCCAAGCTATGAATATTATACAAGAGCTTTAGATAAGGGATGGCATGTTGCTCCTACTAATAACCAAGATAATCATAAGGGAAAATGGCTTACAGCAAATGATGCTAGAACAATAATATTATCAGAAGAAAATTCAAGGGATGCTTTATATAAAGCTATGAACAAAAAGCAAGTGTATTCTTCAGAGGATAAGAATATGACTATTGATTATACTGTTAATAATCAAATAATGGGAAGCAATTTAGGTGAAGTAGAAGAATTAGATTTTAATATAGAAATAAATGATGAGGATAAAGAGGATACTATAAAGAAAGTTTCAATAATAGCTAATGGGGGAGTAGAGGTCATTTCAAAGGAATTTAATAGCAATAAAGTTTCTTGGAATTTTAAGCTTAAACCTGAATATAGCTACTATTATGTAAAAGTAGTACAAGGAGATCAAGATATTGCAGTTACAGCTCCAGTATGGATTGGGGAAAATGTAAATGTAGGATTAAATGAATTAAAAACTGATAAAGATATGCTTTTAGTTGGTGACGAGGCTAAATTATCAATAGAAGTTTATAATAATAGTTCTGAAAGATTAAACAATATAAAGGTTGAATTCTTCAATGGAGAAATTTCAGATGAGAAGAAAATTGGAGAAGAAATTATAGAAAGCTTAGAAGGAAATAGCTTAAAGGAAAGTTCTATAACATGGCAACCTGAAAGAGCAGGAGAATTTACTATTTATGCAAAAGCTACAATTTCAATAAATGGAACAGATAAGACATTTACTAAGAGTTCTAAGATAGAAGTTGTAAATGAAGGCGATGTTTATAAGGTAATGATAGATGGAGCTCATGCTAATCAATATGTAACAGGAAACTATGCAGGAAAAATAGATGCTTTTGAAAAGTTATTAACAGAAAATGATTGTATTCCTATAATAAACAAAGAAGAAATAACAGAAAAATCTTTAGAAAATGTTGACCTATTAGTTATAACTGACCCTCAAGGAATTGATGAGCCTAAGTATGAAGTTTACAAAAGTAATTTTACAGATTCAGAAATTGACGCAATAGGAAAATACATGGATAAGGGTGGAAATATAATCATTACATCAAGGGCAGATTATAAAGATGGAGTTGGAGAGTATAGTAATGGTGCTCAATTAAATCCTATTTTAGAGAAAATAAATTCAGAATTAAGAGTAAATGATGACCAAGTTGCAGATTATGAAGTTAATGAAGGACAACAATTTAGACTTATGTTAAGTAAGTATTCTTCTCCTAACTTTAATCTTGTTGAAGGATTAGGTGAAGAGGATAAATTTAGCTTCTATAGTGGATCATCAGTAGTATTAAAGGATGGAGCTAAGGGGGAAAAGGTTGACTTCTTAGTAAGTGGTCATGAATCTACAGGAACAGATGATTCAGATAATCAAGGGGATAATGTTCCATTAGAAAAAGGACAAGTTAATGTTTTAGCAGTAGAAGAATTATCTAATGGAGGAAAGGTAGCCGTAGCTGGAAGTACTTTCTTCTCAAACTTTGAAATAGATGGAACTAATGCTGAAAGTAAAAGTAATAGTAAGGTAACAAAAAATATAATAAATTGGATGTTGCCTGAAAAAGAATTAGAAAAGCTTACTATTAAAGAATTTAGAGAAGATAAAAATAATGATGGAGAACCAGATAGATTAGGAGAAGAGTATGTTTTAGAGGGAATAGTAACAGCTCAGTCAGAGGCTGTAGAACCTAAAAATGCTTTCTTTGAAGTTATATACATTCAAGATGAAACTGGTGGAATAAATGTTTTTGGTGTTTCTAATACTCCTGTAAAAGTTGGACAAAAAGTAAGAGTTAAGGGAAAAGTAGAGGCATACCAAGGTGAATTTGAAATACAAATAAGTGATGAAAGTGCAGATTTAGAGATAATTGATGAAAATATAAATGAAGTGAGTCCTAAAGAAATGAGCACTGGGGATAGTATGCTTCATGAAAATGAAGGATGGTTAACAAAGGTAACAGGCAAAGTTGTTAACATGGATGATAGCAATCTTTACTTAGATGATGGTTCAGGAGTTTCAAGAATATATGTTGAAGGATATATATGGGATGGAATAAATGAAAATATGAAAGGTAAATGGGATCCAAGAATAAAAGTTGGTGATACTGTTTCAGCAATAGGACTTAGCTCAGAAGACCCAGAGGGCAATAGATTAAGGGTAAGAAATACTGGAGAAATTGTTCTTCAGGAAGAAGAAAATCTTGGAGTTATAAACACTGAAATTACAAGTGATAAAAATGAAATAAAAGAAAATGAAAAAATAAGCTTATTAGCTAAAGTAGAAAATAGCAATAAGGAAGCTTTAGAAAATGTAACTTTAAAAATCTTTGCTAACAATGGTGAAAATGAAGTTTTACTAAAAGAAGAAAAAATAGATTCTTTAGGTGTTAATGAATCTAAGGAATTAACTTTTGAACATTCTTTCGAATCAGAGGGTAGATATAGTATAAACATAAAGCTTTTTGATTCTGAAGGAAATGAAATAAAAAGTGAGAATAAAGAGTTTTCACTAGTTGTTTTAAAAGAAATTAATGGTGGAGATTCTGATAATAATGGAGATGCCAATAATGGTGGAGATTCAAATAATGGATCAGGAAATGATTCAGGTGAAGAAAATAAACCAGGCACAGATAAACCTAATACAGAGAAACCAGAAGAGTTACCTAACACTGGTAATAGAATGAATGCTAACATGCTTATGGGCTTTGGAGCTTTATACTTAGCTTTAGGATTTTATATGGTTTCTAAAAGAAAAAAAGTAAGATAAATAATTTATTAAGTTTTTAGGGCTGGCCTTCTTTAGGTCAGCCTCAATAATAAGTAAGTTAGGGTAGTAGGAGAAATATTATGAAAAATAGTAAAAAGAGTATTATTTTTATTATAAGTACAGTTTTAATATCTTTTTTAATTATAGGATTTTCAAGATTTATATTTGATAATGGCTTTATGAAGGATAGACTAAATAAAAATGTGCAATATTATGAAGGAAAAGTAAAGAGAATAACTAAAGAGATGTTAGAAGGAGATAAATACATAGAGGGTATAGAGCTAGGATATCAAAATATAGTCATAGAAATTTTAGAGGGACCAGAAAAGGGGAAGGAATATGAAATCGTAAATAATATTAGCAGAATATACAATATGCCAGTTGAGGAAGATACTAAAGTAATTCTAGGTTTCTTTTATGAGAAGGATGAAATAAAAGATATAGCTGTTTATAGTTATAAAAGAAGTAACATAATATTTTTGCTAGTACTATTATTTGTAATAATCATAATTGGAGTAGGTGGAGTAAAGGGAATAAAATCATTAGTTTCACTGTTTTTTACTTGTGTTTGTATAATATTTTTAATGATTCCACTAATGTTAAGAGGGGTAAATCCAATATTGGCAGCAATTTTTTCAGCACTTATAAGTATTATTGTTACATTGGTTTTAGTTTCTGGAATAAATAAAAAAACTTTTACTGCTATTTTAGGAACCTTAAGTGGAATAATTATATCAGGGGTAATAGCAATAAGTTTTGGAAAACTTGCAAATTTATCAGGTATTAGTATGGAAGAAGCTGAAAGTATGATGTATATAGCTGAAAATACTTCCTTAAATATTCATGGAATAATGTTTGCAGCTATATTAATAGCATCCTTAGGAGCAGTTATGGATGTTGCTATGTCTATTTCCTCATCAATTTTTGAAATAAATGATATTAATGATACTTTAAATAAAAGGGGATTATTTAAAAGTGGAATGAATATAGGAAAGGATATAATAGGAACAATGGCTAATACATTAATATTAGCTTTTGCTGGAGGGTCCTTAAATACAATAATAATGTTATATGCTTCTAATATGAGTAAAAATCAAATATTAAATTTAGATGTGCTTTGTATAGAAGTTATCCAAGGCCTTGCAGGCAGTATAGGAATTATACTTACAGTGCCAATAACAGCTTTTATAGCAAGTTATTTTTGTAAGTTGAATTTAAAAAAAGTGTAAAAGGTCTTTTAAATCAGGGATATAATATGATAGTATAAAACTCTAGACATTATTAATTGAGAATATTTAATACTAAATGAGGAGGACAATAATGAGCAAACAAAAGAAAGAGTTTCTTATGATTGGAATTGGATTAATAGGATTATCACTAGTTTTACATTACGTGCATTATCTTATATTTCAAGATTTACATCATACACTAATATTTCTTTTTGCAGATATAGCCTTTATACCTATGGAAGTATTCTTTACTACTTTAGTAATTGATAAATTACTTGAAAAGAGGGAGAAAGAGCATTTAAGGGATAAGCTAAGTATACTTATAGGAGTATTTTTTAGTGAATTAGGAACAGATATTTTAAATACATTTGTTTATGCAGATGACAATACAGAAATAATTGCTAAAGAGGCCTTCGTAACTAAGGAATGGAACAAAAATGAATTTAAGAATTTAGAAAAATTAGTAGATGAATATGAGTATGATATAGATATTAAAAAGGTGGACTTAATAGCTTTAGAAAAGAAATTAAATGCTCAAAAGGATTTAGTTATAAACTTAATAACTAATCCCATGTTAATAGAGCATGAAGAGTTTTCAGACATGCTTATGTCAATATTACATCTAAGAGAAGAGCTAAGTAGTAGATGTTCTCATGAATTAGAAGAGTATGAAATAAAACATTTAGCAAAAGATATAAATGTTGCTTATAAGTATTTAACCTTTGAATGGATTCAGTACATGAAACAATTAAAAGCTAATTATCCACAATTATTCTTAAAAGCCTTAATTACAAATCCTTTTGATAAAAGATCATTAAAGGAAAAAGAATGTAGTTATTTATAAAAAAAGAAGTATGATATGACCTTAAGAGGATATATCATACTTCTCTTTTTAGTTATTCATTGTTTGATATGTAGTTTTTTACATTTTTTAAAACTTCATCTTCACCAACATACATTATTATATCATCAGCCATTATTTTGAAATAAGGTCCTGGAGAAAGGAACATTTCTCCTTTTCTTTTAACTCCTATTATAGTTGCCTTTGTATTTTGCCAAAAGTCTAGATCTCCAATGCTTTTTCCAACAGCAAAGCTTTCACTTTCAACAATGCTTTCAAAGGGGATAACAGTTCCTACATTTCTAAGTTGCGTAGCAAATTCAATTATATTTTCTATGTTTTTTTCAAGTTGCTTGTCTAATTCGTTCTTAGCTTTTAATATTTTATAAGTATCATTACTTAGGGTTGTAAAGTCAGATTGAGCTTTAAACTTGCTTAAAAAGTCCTTGGCATTTTCTTTACTATTTATGATTATTCCACTTTTTTCATTAACAGATACTACGTTCATATCCTTAAGTAAGGCCACTGAGCGTCTTATAGTTTCAGGTGAAACTTTATATATGCTAACTAGGGTTGTACGACCTGTAATTTTACTTCCTTCTTTAAAATCATTATTTAAAACTCTATTAGCTATATCAATAGCTATTTTTATGTAGTTTGGCGTTTTTGTACGTTTAGCCATTATAATATCACGCTCCATAGGATTAATATATTGCACTAAATTGATTTTATCACTTAGAGAATGGCTTTGTAAATTATAAAGGATGTTTTTAGTAAAAAATAAGAGTAGAAAATAAAATTTAATCAACATATATATTAAAAATTATTCATATATATTTAATGTATTGAATAAATATGGTACTTAGAATAGTGTGAAAATTTGGGGGTGGAATTTTGTTAAAGAATAGAGAGAGGATGAAAAGGTTAATAGCTTGTGGAATAGCAGCAAGTATAGTTTCAGTTAATGGATTATCTGTTCTTGCTTCTGAGTTAAATAAGTCAGATAAAGTTAATTTAGCTTTAAACAAAAAAACTGTGGCCTCTTCAAGAGAAGTTAATGACAAATGGGGTGCAGAATTAATAACTGATGGTATTAAGGATAAGCCAAGTGATCCAAATGCTAAGCCAGGTAATTCTAGGTGGGCTAGTTCAAGAAGTGTACCACAATGGATATACATTGATTTTGAAGAAGCAACAACCTTTGATCAAGTTGATATACTTTGGGATGGTGCATATTCAAGAAATTATAAATTAGAGGTTTCTAATGATGGGGAAACTTGGGAAGAAGTTTACGCAACTAGTGAGGGGAAAGGAAATCAAGAGTCTATAAATCTTGGAGAAGATATAACTGCTAATTATTTAAGAGTTAGTTGTGAAGATACAGCTCATGAATGGGGAAATGTATCAATATATGAAGTAGAAGTTTATGATAACGAAAATCAAGAAAATGTAACTCCTCCAGAAACAGAGACAGGAGTCAATATTGCTTTAAATAAAACTGCTACGGCATCAGCATCAGAAACTAATACACTTACTCCAGACAAAGTTGTAGATGGAGATACATCTTCAAGAAATTCAAGATGGTCAAGTGGAGGATTTTCTAATGGTGCTAAACAGTGGATAACTATTGACCTAGAAAAGGAAAGCACTTTTGACAAGGTTAGATTATTCTGGGAAGCTGCCAATGCTAAGGTCTATGAAATTCAAACTTCTAATGATAATGAAAATTGGAAAACAGTTCATAGAAATGAAGCTGGAAAAGGTGGCACTGAGGTTATAGAATTAAGTGAAAAAGAAAATGCAAGGTATGTAAGAGTTTATTGTGAAGAAAATAATCCAGCAGTATGGAATGCAGTATCTTTATATGAAGTAGAGATATATAATGGAGAGATTCCTTCATCTGGTGATTTAGATGAAGTTTTAAACTCATTAGAAGTTCCTACTATAAATAAGGGGGACTCTAAACTTCAAATGCCAGAGGTTCCAAAGGGTTTTGAGATAAAATTTATTGGGGCAGATTATAATCAAATAATAAATGATGATATGACCATAAATGAACCTTTAGTTGATACAAAGGTAGTTGTGGATTTTGAAATAAAAAAAGGCAGTCTAAAAAGAGAAACTACTGGTATTGAAATAACTGTACCAGGTAAGTATTCTGGTTCTTTAGGAAGTAATACTAAGCCAGAAGTAGTTCCAAGTTTAAGAGAATGGGTTGGAAAAGATGGAAACTTTACTATAAGAGATTCTTCAAGAATAGTTATTGATCCTACCTATGAAAATGAACTAAGCAAAACTGCAAGTGAATTTAAATCTGATTATGAGGAGATAGTTGGTAAACCAATTGAAATAGTTTACTCAAGTTCACCTGTAGAAGGAGATTTTTATTTTACTTTAAATTGTGAAGATAAGAGTATTGGAGAAGAAGGATATTACATGTATGTAGATGAGTACGTAAAAGTTGAAGCTACTCACAATACAGGAGCTTTCTACTCAACTAGATCAATACTTCAAATATTAAAGCAAAATGGAGAAACTATTCAAAAAGGAATAGTTAGAGACTTCCCAAGATATGAAAATAGAGGATTTATGCTTGATGTTGGAAGAAAATTCTTTACAATGGATTATTTAGAGCAGTTTATGGAAGCTATGTCTTGGTACAAATTAAATAACTTCCAAGTTCATTTAAGTGATAACTATATTTGGACTAATAATGAGAATTGGGAAACTGCTTATGCTGCTTTTAGATTAGAATCTGAAACATATCCAGGTTTAACAGCAACAGATGGAAGTTATACTAAAGAAGAATTTAGAGAATTTATAGAAAAGTCTGGGGATCATGGAGTAGAAATTATTCCAGAAATAGATGTTCCTGCTCACTCCTTAGCATTTACTCGTTATGATCAATCTTTAGCCTTAGGTACAGGAGGAGATGCAACTTATTTAGATGTAGGTAATCCAAAGGTTTATGATTTTGTAGATGGATTATTTGATGAATATTTAGGAGGAGAAAATCCAGTCTTTGGAGATCAAGATTTCCATATTGGAACAGATGAGTATAAGGGAGCACCTGAGAAAAAAGAAGAATTTAGAGCATTTACAGATAGATATCTTAAAAGAGTAAGAGATGATTATGGTAGAAATCCAAGACTATGGGGAAGTTTAGATGTTTTCCCAGGACAAACTCCTGTAACTAGCGATGGAGTCCTTATGAATATATGGTATAGGGGATATGCTGATGCTAGAAATATGATAAATCAAGGATATGATATTTTAAATACACAGGATGCAGATCTTTATATAGTTCCAGAAGCAGGTTACTATAATAACTATCTTAACACAAGATTTTTATATAATGAGTGGGAGCCAAGAAGATTTGCTTCAGATTACAAACTTCCAGCGGGACATCCTCAATTAAAGGGAGGAATGTTTGCTGTATGGAATGATATGATAGATGAAAAAGCAAATGGAATATCTGAAAGAGATATCTATGATAGATCATTCCAAGCTGCTCAAGTTTTATCAGAAAAAATGTGGGCGGCACCTGATAGTGAAACAAGCTTTGAAGAGTTTAAAGAAAGAGTAGACAAAGTAAGTGATGTTCCAGATTCTAACTTAACTTATGATGTAGAATCTAAAACTGAAACTGTAATTGATTATGATTTTGAAGAAGATTCTACAGAAAATATTAAAGATAATTCTGGAAATGAATATAATGCTACAGGAACAAATGTAGAATCTGTAGAAGGTAAAGAAGGAAAAGGAATTAAATTAAGTGGAGGAGAAAGCTATATTGATACTCCAATTGATAACAAAGGTTTAGACTATACAGTTTCTATGTGGGTGAAGAAAGATGCAAATGGAGATTATAGTGAGCAAATATTATCAGAATCTAATACAGGGGTATTAAAGGCTTGTCAAAAAGAAACTGGTAATGTTGGTTTCTCAAGAGAAGGATATGACTATTCATTTAATTATAAATTACCTGAGGATGAATGGGTAGAGTTAACATTTATTGGAGAATTAAATAAAACAAGTCTTTATGTAAATGGAGAATTTATAGAAACTATAAATAAGAGTAATGGTGGTAAGGTAGGAACATTTATTTTACCTTTAGATAAAATAGGAAGTTCAACTAATTCCTTTAAGGGTAGCATAGATGAAATTACTATTAAGGATGGGGCTCATAAAATTGTAGATCCTACAGTTATACCTCAAGAGCAAATGAGTGCAACTGCTAGCAGTGAGCATCCTAATATAGGATCAGAGGGAATAGCTGATTTTGCTATAGATGGAGATGAAAGTACTATATGGCATACTAAGTGGAGTCCTGTAGAAGCATTACCTCAACACATTACTTTAGACTTAGGTGGAAGTTATAATATAAATAAATTTACTTATATGCCAAGACAGGATGCCTTAAATGGTAGCATAAGTAAATATGAATTCCAAGTTAGTACTGATGGAGAAAACTTTACAAAGGTTTTAGAGGGAGATTGGACTGCTGACCATAGTACTAAGGTATTAAAATTTGATCCAGTAGAAGCTACTCATGTAAGATTAGTGGCTAAAGCTGGTCATGGTGGATTTGCCTCAGCTGCTGAATTGAATGTTCATAAAGTTTTAGAGGTTCCAGAAGAAAATGTTGGACAAAGTTTCTTAACTTTACCAGAAAGTGTTAAAGTAAATGAGAATTTTGATATTTTCTTAGGTGCTAATGAAATAAAAGAAGATTTATCAGCTTATGCAGCAGAATTTACTTTAAAATATAATCAAGAAGTATTTGATTTAGTTGAAGTTACAAATGGAATAGATGGAGTTTTGGTAAATTATAAAGAAGTAGAACCAGGCGTAGTAAAAATATTAGCTGCTAGTTTAGGAAATCCTATAGAAAATGCTGCAAACTTAGTAAAGGCAACACTTACTCCTAAGAGTGAATCAGAAAGAGAAATTTTTGAAGTAATTTCAGCAAACTTAGGTGATGGAGAAAATGGAAAGGTTTATGAATTAGGATTAACAAGTGGAGAGGTAGCAGTAGGTAAAGGTAGTGCAGAGATAATTGTTAATCCAGTAGAAAATTTTGTGGCTTCAGAGGTTAGTAAGAAGTATGTAAATGTAACTTGGGAAGCACCAAAGACAACAGAAGGTTTAGAAGGATATATTCTATATAAAGATGGCAAAAAAGTTGGAGAAGTTGGTGCTGATGAGACAAATTATAAATTTAAAGGCTTAAATAGACACACAATTTACAACTTTAAAATAGCTGCTAAGTATTCAAATGGAGAAATTTCTAGTAAGAAGTCAATAACTTTAAGAACAAGCAGAAATTAGAGAAATAAAAAATAAGAAAAAGACCAGAATCTTTGATTTTGGTCTTTTTTATAATAAATATTATTTTGCTATATAATATAATTAGTTATAAAAAGAGAGGATTGATTAACATGTTAAATGTAACCTTGTTGGGAACAGGGGGAGGCATGCCAATGCCAAATAGATTTTTATCATCAGTTGTTATGAATTTCAAGGGAAGAAAAATTCTTTTAGACTGTGGAGAGGGCACGCAGGTTTCTATGAGGGTAAATGGAACTGGATTTAAAAGTATAGATATTATTTGTATAAGTCATCTTCATGGAGATCATATATATGGATTACCAGGATTACTTTCTACAATTGGGAACAGTGGAAGGGTAGAAGAAATATATATAATAGGACCTAAGGGAATAAAAGAGGTTATAGATGGATTTTTAATAACTCTCCCATATCTTCCATATAAACTTAACATACTAGAAGATGCAAGTAATTTAGAATTCGTGGTTAAAAAAGAAAAAATTGAATTAGTTGAATTGAATGAAAAAATAAGTTCAGATTTAAGTATAAAAACTCTAGAATTAGACCATTCCTCTCCTTGTTTAGGATACTCTTTTAATATAAGGAGAGGAAGAAAATTTAATGTGGAAAAAGCTTTAATGAATAAAGTTCCAAAGGAAGTGTGGTCTAAACTTCAAAGAAATGAGGAAGTTAGTTTAAATGGAGTTAAATATTATAGTTACATGGTCTTAGGAGATGAAAGAAAGGGAATAAAACTAAGTTACACAACAGATACAAGACCTACAGAGGATATACCAGGTTTTATAAAGGAAAGTGAGTTATACATATGTGAAGGGACTTATGGAAGTGAAGAGGATATGCATAAGGCCATAAAAAATAAACATATGACTTTTAAGGAGGCAGCTAATTTAGCTAAAAGGGGTCAGGTAAAGGAATTATTGTTAACTCATTTTAGTCCAGCTATTAATGATCCAAAGGAATTTATAAATAATGCAAGAGAGGTATTTGAAAATTCCCATGCTGGAAGTGATGGAGAAGAAAGAGTTTTAAATTTTAAAAAATAATTAAAATAAAATAAGATGTTTAAAAATTCCAATAAATGTTATAATTGATATGTAATCTTATAACTAAGAAAGGAATTGATAATATGAAGGGGTTAATAGTTTTTGGAGAAAAAGGTTCAGGAAAAGATACTGTAGCTAAGCTTATAAATGAATATTCAGAAAAAAGTGTTAGTTTCTTTAATATAGGAGACTTAGTTAGGGATATGTCATGTATATTTTTAGCAACAGATAAGTGGGAAAATAAAAAAAGAGAATTTTATGTAGATACGGCTATAAAACTTAAGGAAATAGATGAGGACTTTTTAAGTTACTATGTATTAGGAAAAATACTAGATAAATTTAAAAAGAAATCTATGAAGGATATAGATAATGAGCAACTTATAATAGTAACTGGTGGAAGAACATATGAGGATTTTGAATTCTGGAAAAAGAGCGGTTTCAAAACATTAGGGGTTAAATGTGATGAAAAAGTAAGAATAGAAAGATTAAAAAGTAGAGATGGTTATGAACAAAATTCACAAGATGACCTTGAAAAGAATACAAGAAAAATAATTGACTTATGTGACTTTACAGTGGATAATAGCGGATCTTTTAAGGATTTAACAAAGGAAGTAACAGATTTTGTGGTTGAAAATGGACTATAAAAATTAATATAAATATCTTATATAAAAAATCAAAGATAATTAATATAAATAGGTTTAGATATGATGAGTTTAAAAGTATAACTAATTTGTGACTAAACTCTAACTATTATTTGGTTGAATAGCTAACTTTATATGAGTTAATATAGTATAAAATGAAGAATCATTTAAACTTTATAAGAGCTAACTTTATAGTTAGCTTTTTTTATTTACAAAAAAAGAGTTAAGAAAAATAGAAAAAAGAAAGTTACCTGTGTATATTTTGGGGGAAGGAAACAGCCATAAATATGCAGGTTCATTTTTTCATCATTATGTAGTAAATATCAAAAATGAAAGTGCAAAGAGGAAGTAGTTATTTTTTATCATTATCAATGAATTAACAGATGCATGAAATATAGCAGTTATAAAATAGTAAATGGAGCATTAAGACAAAATAAATAAAAATATTGTATAATAATTACTAGGAGGTGAAATATGGAAAATTATTTTGCAATATTAGTTTTTATTACACCAGGATTTATAATAAGAAAAATAAACGAAGTCTTTGTTTCAAAAAATAAGTTGATGTCCGATTTAGAAAAAACTATAATTTCATTATTATATGGAATACCAGTTCTTATTATAAATTTAGTTGTATTGAGATTTTATTATAAAATAAATACAGTTTCTGAAATTATACTTTATATGGGAAACTTAGATTTTATATTTAAATATTTATTTATAACATTAATTAGTATTTTTATATGTAATATAACTATTATTCTTTTAAATAAAATTAGTATTAATTTTATAAATAAAATAAGAGAATTCTTGAATATGCCATTGATTAGTTCTAATCAAACTCCATGGGAAGATTTTTTTAAATGTCTAGGTAATAAAGATTATAACATGCCTGTTGAAATTATAAAGGATGGAAAGGTATTATCAAGAGGTTTTATTAAACATTGGGATTTGGATGGTAAATCAGATAAGGATATAGTATTAGAATATTGTGACCAATTTGAAGAAGCAAAAGAATATATAAAAGAAATTAAAAATGTATATTATGATGCTAAAAATAATTTGTTAATAAAAGAATATATTTTTGATATTGAAGGATTTAAAGAATCAAAAGATATAGGCAATAAATCAAAAAATACCAAAAATATATTTGTGAAAATTAAAGAAATTATTTTTTAAATATGGCTTCTAGATTATCATTACTTTTAGAACCTGAACCGTTTCTTATTTCATGACTAGAATTATTAGTTGTTTTATTTGAAGAACTTCTGCTTGAAGTAGTGGTTCTTTTTTCATTGTTACTCATTTAGCATCTCCCCCTTTCATACAAAATTATACATAGATTTCAAATGATTTTCCATATGAGATAATAAAATGAATTATGTTGAATAAAAAATTATATTATGGTTACTGGGTATTAATTCATGATTAAGGATAAGTTATACTTTAAATCTTAGAATTAGAGATGTTAAAGCGAAAGATTACATTTCTGTTAGAGAAAAGAAAACTGGAAAGCAAAAAATATTTCAAATGACACCAATAAAAAGAGAAATAAAAAAATATTGTAATGAAAAAGATTTAGATTAATTGATTCTTCAATAACTTTAAACTATATTAGGGGATGAGAAGAGCAGTTTTAAAATCTATTAAATAGTACATAAAAGAATAGGGTGGCATTAAATTTAAATATTACCCTTAAAATTAGATTTCATAAAGCTTTGAATATAATTCATGTAAACATACAATATGTATTATGGGTATTATTTGCAGGTTATTGAGGTTAATATTGTAATAATATATAATTAAATGTAGAGGTGGTAAAATGAGTAAAAAACAAAATAATGATGAATTTTTAGAGAAAGTAATAATAGTAGCTGTTATTCTATTTTTAGTTATCGGACTTACGAGTGTATTTTGTTTTAAGAAAGAAGATAAATTTGATTGGGGTGCCTGGATAAATTTAATTGTATCATTTGTTGGTGCTTTACTTGGTGGAATATTTACAATGTGGGGGGTAAAGGTCACATTAGATAAACAAAATAAGTTTGAAATTCAAATGAAAGAAGATGAAAAGTTAAAAAGTAAAATAGAAATACAAAAAATATCAAGTATTTTATATTATGAATCTCATCAATTTTTATTATCTTTAACAGGCTCTATAGAAATACTTTCGAGTTTTTTAATTTACAAATATGGTGCAAAAAAAGATTTACTATTTTATAAAAAAATTTTTAGTGGTTTATATGAAGTGTCTGATAATTTTTATGATAGTATTAAGGATTTAATTAATTGTAATTTTGATTTTTTAGAAGAAGATTTTATAAAATTTAAAAAGACTGTGATAAAAAACTTGTTTGAAATAAATAATATTAATAATAAGCTGAAAAAACTTAATATTAATGATATAGAAGAATGTGAAAGTATGTATTATAATTTATGTAACTTATTAAATAAATCATTAATGAATATTGCTTTAAGTTTACCTTGTAAAAATAATGATGATTTTAAGATTAAATTAAAAAAATTAGAAATGAATACTTTAAATGATATTCTAAATATAGATTCTAAATATGAAAAAATGTTATACTACTTAGGAAGATTTGAGGTTGGTGAGTTTGAAATTGCCAAAGAAAGTTTGCAATATGAAGAATTATAATAACCTTAAAAATTTAAATCAAACTTATTGCAGTAGGAATTCATATAATAGTTATAAGGTAAGAGTAAAAGACAAAGATAAACAAGCTTTTCATAATTCTAAAGAAGGTCATAAAGTTATGAGAAATATTATTTCTAGAGATTTAGGATTATGCAAAGTTTGTTTAAGTAAGAATAAGAGTTACTTATGTTGTACACTACATAATATAGTTAAAGGAAAGCAGGGATCTTGGATCAAGGACAAGTTTCCTGTTTTCTTTATGTAATTCATGTGATCAGGAAATACATGCTAAGTATAGAAATGGTATGGTTACTAAAAGGGAAATTTAGGAAAGAGTATTTAAGCTAATTTCTAAAGTTTAGTGGATCTATAAAGTGTAGAAAGATTATATAATCTTAGTCTTTTTTATTTTAGGATTATATATTTTAAGTGTTTTATTGTATAATTATAAATGATTTAAGTTTAAGAGGTGAAAATTATGGCAAAAGATAAGAAGCTTAAGACAAATGCTATGAGAATATTGGATTCTAAAAAGGTTTCATATGAAATGTTAAGTTATGAAAGTGAAGATGGAAAGATAGATGGAATTTCAGTAGCTCATAAAATTGGGGTAGATGAGAAAAATGTATTTAAAACATTAGTAGCTCAAGGAACAAGCAAAGAGCTTTATGTTTTTGTTATACCAGTTGCAGAAGAATTAGACCTAAAGAATGCTGCTAAGATAGCTGGAGAAAAGAAGGTTGAAATGATAGCAGTTAAAGATATATTAAAATATACTGGCTACATTCGTGGTGGATGTTCCCCTATAGGAATGAAAAAGAATTATAAAACCTTTATACATGAGAGTGCAGAAGATTTAGATTTTATAATATTTAGTGCAGGAAAGATAGGACATCAAATAAAAATGAATCCAAAAGACTTATTAAGTGTTGTAGAAGGGGAATTTGCATTTTTAATAAAATAGTAAAAACTAATTAGAATATAGTTTAAAAGAACTTTTAAGAAATTAAAAGTTTAGAATTTTAAAATAAATTTTAATTATTAAATGAAAGAGAAGCCACAAAGTTTTATGTGGCTTCTTTTTACTTTTTAAAGCATAGTTTTAGCAAATTTCATTAAAGAAGGAGCAGCTGCTAAAAGACTTTTGTTTGATTTTGAATTCATTTTTTTCATTGCACAGGTTACACCTATAATGCCTGCTGCAGCTCCTATGCAGGATGCAATAAGAACTTTTTTATTTACTTGAATTTCTTTGTTTAATAGACAAGATCTTATTTTGCAATTCTCATCATTAGAGTTAGCACAATCCTTTAAATCTTCCATAGAATCAAAGAATGAATAATCCTCTAAGTCATCTTCCTTAGAGTTATTCATTGAATAGTTATCTCTATAATGAGATGGGGGAACAAAGCGTTTAGATTTTTTTCTTAAGGCTTTGTATTCTTTATCCATATTTATACCAATTGCTTTATACATAAAATCACCTCAAATTTATTATTTACAAAATTAATTTATATAATCACAAATTAAAATCTTTTTATAATTTCCTTAATGATAAAAACTTAAAGATTAAAATAATATATTAAGTAACTTTAATATGATTGGTGAATAAAATGTATTATATGGGGTATATTCCAAATTTATTTAGAAGGCGTGAATTTGTATGAATAAAAATGATTTAAATAAAGTTGAAGAAGGATATTATGGGAATAAAGAAGATTATTATGATAAGCAAGGGCATTGTTACACTAGTTTTTTTATAAGTGATATTATTATAGATAACAATAAGAAAGGTAGCGTTACAATAAATAATAATTTTGATATTTCTAAAGAAAAAAAAGATTTTTTGAAAGAAGAACTTTTAAAATATTTTAAACTTGAAAAAAATGAAAGTTTAGATGATGAAGAGTTAGATAAACTTATAAGATTTTTTGTAGAAAATTTAGGAGCACAATTTTATATACAAGGGGTTATAGATTCTTATAAATATATTGTTGAAAAATCTGATGATTTGTTGAGTGTAGAAAGATGATAGAACATAGAAGTTGTCCAGTTTAAATAGGGGCAACTTCTTTTTTTGTTATTTTTGATATTTTTTTGTAACTATTTTGTTGATAAATTCTACTAAAGAATATATTATAGAAGGTGAAGAATTATTTTAGGCAGGGCTTAATATGACTACTAGGGAGGATTGTGTATGAATAGGAATAATATAGCAGCTTTGATTTTTGCTGTATCAACGGTATGTGTTGTTTCAGCACACAGTGAAAATGCTTATGCAACAGAACATAAAAATTCTAATCAATTAGAAGAGAATAATCAAACTAGATCGGTAAAAAAAGGACAAGTTATAAACGTAAGTACAAATTTAAGAATTAGAAAGAGTCCAAATACAAGCAGTGATGTTATTGGATATTTAACTAATGGTGAAATTTTTAATATAGATGGAAAAGAAGGTTCATGGTATAAAATAAATGCTAATGGTAAAGTTGGCTATATTCATGGAGATTATGTTAAAGAAGTAAGTGGAAATTCTAATAGTAGCAGCAATAATAGTGGAAGTAATTCAAATTTAGATACTTCATTAGCTGGGAAAAAGGGTACTGTTGTAAACGTAAGTACTTCTTTAAGGGTTAGACAATCACCAAGCACAAGTAGCTCAGTTGTAGGTAGCCTAAGAGGTGGTCAGACATTTGAGATAAAGGGTAAAAGTGGAAGTTGGTATTATATAAATTCAAATGGACTTACAGGATATATTCATGGAGATTATGTACAAGTAGGTGAAAATAGTTCAAATAATGGTGGACAATCATCAGGAAATAATGGACAATCATCAGAAAATAACTCAGGAATGGATACTTCATTAGCAGGAAAAACTGGTAAGGTTGTAAATGTAAGTACTTCTTTAAGAATTAGACAATCACCAAGTACAAGTAGCTCAGTTGTTGGATCATTAAGTGCAGGCCAAACTTTTAAGATAAATGGTAAAAATGGAGCTTGGTATAATATTGATGCACAAGGAACAAAAGGACATGTTCATGGAGATTATGTACAAGTATTAAGTGGAAACGAAAGTTCTAATAGTGGAAGTAATAATAACCAAAGTGGAAGCCAAAATAACAATTTAGATGAATCTTATAATGGAAAAGCTGGAAAGGTTGTAAATGTAACAACTAATTTAAGACTTAGAAGTCAACCTAGTACTAGTAGTTCTGTTTTAGCATATTTATTACCTAATGAAAGATTTACTTTACAAGGAAAGACTTCTTCAGGATGGTTTAAAGTAAATTATAATGGAAAAATTGGTTATTTACATGAAGATTATGTTAAAATAGTATCTTCAAATGAAGGTTCAAATGGAGGCGTAAATGAAAATTTAGGTTCAAGCCAAAATGGAAGCACAGGTGGCGGACAAGTTAACCAAAGTAAATATGAACAAGTTTTAAGTATTATGAAATCTCAAATTGGTTCTCCATATATTTATGGAGGAGCTGGAGAAACACTAACTTCAAGCTTATTAAGTAGCTTAAGAAGAACTTTCCCAGATCATGCTGCAAGAGGATTTTATGATATACCATCAAACTATTTAAATGGAAATTACAGAGCCTTTGATTGCTCTGGATTAATGCAATGGAGTTTTAGACAAGCTGGAATTAGTTTAGGAAGAACAACTTGGGATCAAATAAACAATGGATATGAAGTTTCTCCAAGTAATGCTAAGCCAGGAGACTTATTATTCTTTAGTAATTTAGGCCATGTAGGTATGTATATAGGAAATGGTCAATGGATAGAGGCTCCTAACAAAGGTAAATTTGTTTCTATTACATCTGTTCCATGGAGTAAAATAGGAAGAGCAAGAAGAGTTCTTTAAGATTAACATAATAAATTTATTATAAAGCAAGTTATATTTAGTAAACTATTACTAAATATGACTTGTTTTTTTATTTATTCAATATACAAATTTTGTAAAATATTATATAATTAAAATGTAAAAAAATGGGAGGTGGTTTGGTGAAAAAATTATTATTATTTATTAGTAGTTATGAAGGGGAAAAGAGTAATTCCTATTATATAGCAAATTATATAGAAAAAAAGTTATTAGGTAAGGTAGAATGTACTAAAATATTATTAAGTGATAATGAGTTAGATGGAATAAAAGATAAAATTAGAAATTGTGATAATGTGATTTTTATTACTTCATTAAGAAAAGATGAGTTTAATAGAATATCAAAAATGTTTTTAGAGGCCATTAGAGAGGAAAATAAGAATAAGGAGCATAATAAAGAAATAAAGTTTTCAGCTATTTTAAATGGTGATATTGAAGTTTTAAGTGGAGTAGAAAAAATAGAAAAATTATTAGAAAACTGCATGGAGATATGTAACAAGAAATATATTGTTTGGCAGAAAGGCATAGGAGTATTAGCTAAATTAAATCTATGGGAAAGTGGTTTAGAAAACAATGCTTTAGAATATGATCAATTAGAAATAGAATTAGAAATGTTTTGTCAAGATATAGTAAATGAAAAGAGATACCACCATAATAGCTTTGCTATACCTAAAAAGGGAAGTGGATTTTTTAAATTTATAAATAATAAAATAAAGCAATTTACTTAGGTTTATAACTAGAATATAATCATTAAATAAAAAAATATATAATTTATGGAGATTAATTATATTTTTTTATGATTTTGAGACTATTAAGTTATTATATAGATTAAGTTATTTAAATAAAAAGGGGATTAGAGAACATTATATAGCTTTGTTAAAAAAACAAAACTATATAATGTCTTTTCTTTAAATAAATTTTTCTTCAGGGAAAATTACTTGTATTTTTATAATTTTTATAAATGAAGGCTATTATCTAAAGTCCTTTTTTATTAGAATCAGGGGAAATACCTTTATCTTTTAAAATTTCATAAATTGTTTTAGATGTTGTATCTTCCATTGAATAGCCTAAGTCTATTAAAATTTCACTAAGTTTTTCTTCAGAAGAAGTTTCTATTTCTATGTATGGAAATGGACAAAATGATGGGTCATTAATATCTATTTCTATTAATGAATCTTTATATTTATAGCTTTCTCTATATTTCTTTATAGTTTCAAATAATTCTAATCCTAAAGATTTAAAGATATTTTTACCCATAGCTCCATCTTCTATGATTGTTTCATTTTCTTCCATTACTTTAAACTTATCTTGGCTAAGCATTTTTTTTGTAGTCATAAAATAAACTGTTTTATTGTTTATAAGGTCTTCAACAGTTCTTATTCTTGCATAACCTTTTTTATCTAATAATTTTCTATCTGGAAAATCAAAAATATCGTTTGTTTGATTTTCACGCTTTACATTTTTCGCTCCAAGTTTATTTAATGTTTCTCTTAGCTTTTCAACATCTATATCTATAATACGTGTTTCAAGTTCTTTCATAATTAAACTACCTCCAAATTCTTTATAATATTATTATAAACAAATTGTTAAAGGGAGAAAAGAATAGTATGGTGATTTTTCCTTTATACTTTGATAAAATATAAGATGTGTCAAATTTAAGAAAAGTGGGAGGAGAAAGATGGAATACGTAAATGATATAAATATAATAGAAGCTGTTATACATATATTAGACAGTAACAGTGATGAACCTATATTAAATGAGTATAAATTAGAGTTAACAGATGAAATTTATAAGTTTATATATAAACATGTAGAAAAGGGGTTAAAAAGTGAAGATTTAAAGTATGCTGTTTTTAATCCAGAAAGACATATAGTTAAGGAAGTTTCTCAAGATTTTTTAAATGGAGTTAATAATGATATAGTGGAAGTTTCTAAGGAACTAGCAAGACAGATGTTTTATATTATGAAGGCAAATATAAATATTCCAAGTTGTGATTTACTTACAGTATCAATATCTACAGATCAAGGACCTATGCTTGGGATTTTAAAAATGGATTACATAAAAAATTTTACTCATAAAGTTGATTTTGTACATGATAAAATAGGAATAGGAATAGTAGAACAGGCAGCAGGACTTCCAGCATCAGGACAAAAAGTTCAAAAGTGTGCATTTATAAAACCTATAAGAGAAGATCAAAAGGTTAATCTTATGGTAATAGATAAGAAAAAGAAATCTTCAGAAGAGGATGAGTTATCTCTAAATTACTTTGTAGATAACTATTTAGGATGCACAGTTTTTCAAAATGAAAGAGATATGACAAAAACTTTTGTAAAGGCAACAGAAGAGTGGACTAGAAATAATATTATTGAAGATGCAGAAAAAGCTGAAGGTATAAGAAGTAAAATAAAGAATAAGCTTAAAGAAGAGGAAATTATAAATATAGAAGAATTATCCCGTGAGTTATTTAATGAAGAAGAGCCTATACTAAAGAATGATTTTACAACCTTTGTAAGAGGTCATGGCTTAGAGAATGATGTTGAAGTAGATAAACTTTGGATTGAAAAAAAGATGAAAAGAACTAGACTTAAAATAGATAAGGAAATAGATTTATATATTGATGATGAAGCTTATCATGATGACTCTAAATTTGAAATTGTGAGAAATGGTGATGGAAGCATAAATATGGTTATAAAAAATATTAAAAATTATATAGAGAAATAAAAAAAGAGATTAGAAAATCTAATCTCTTTTTTATTATTTAAAACTATTAAGCTCTGTTTACTGAACCGAATAATTCCATTTTTTCTTTAACTGTAGCTTTTATAGCTTCGAATCCAGGATTTAATAATTTTCTTGGGTCAAATCCTTTTCCTTCTAAGTCTTTTCCAGCTTCTATATATTTACGAGTAGCTTCAGCAAATGATAATTGACACTCAGTATTAACATTTATTTTTGATACTCCTAATGATATAGCTTCTGCGATCATATCTGAAGGGATTCCAGTACCACCGTGTAATACTAAAGGCATATCTCCAGTAGCAGCTTTAATGTTAGCTAAAGCTTCGAAGTTTAATCCAGCCCAGTTTGCAGGGTATTTTCCGTGAATGTTTCCGATACCAGCAGCTAACATAGTAACTCCTAATTCAGCGATTTGTTTACATTCAGCAGGATCAGCGATTTCACCAGCTCCAACAACACCGTCTTCTTCTCCACCGATTGATCCAACTTCAGCTTCAACTGATACGTTTTTAGCAGCAGCTAAGTTGATTATTTCTTTAGTTTTAACTATGTTTTCTTCGATTGAGTAGTGTGATCCATCGAACATTACTGATGAGAATCCAGCATCCATAGCATCTATAGCTCCTTGGTAGCTACCGTGATCTAAGTGTAATGCTACAGGAACAGTTATTTTTAATTCTTCTAACATTCCGTTAACCATTCCAACTATTGTTTTGAATCCACACATGTATTTAGCAGCACCTTCTGATACTCCTAATATAACTGGTGAGTTATTTTCTTGAGCAGTTAATAATATAGCTTTTGTCCATTCTAAGTTGTTTATGTTGAATTGACCAACAGCGTATTTTCCTTCTCTTGCTTTATTTAACATTTCTTTTGCGTTAACTAATGCCATTTTGTTTACCACCTTTCAAAATCTTTCATTAACTTTTATTAGATTTATATATAGGGACAAAAAAAGTCCATGCGGGACTTGCCCCTTTCAATAACATTATAAACTAAAATCATTATAAATTCCACAATAAAATATATTTTTTAGGTTGGAATTTAAAATATTACCTATATTAACCTTCTGAATATCCTTTATATGCTTTGTATAGCTCTTGATTATATGTACTGAGGATAAACTGTTGGAAACATCTTCAGCCTTTATATATTGAGTTAGACTAAGTATTTCCTTACTTAAATTATCTAATTGTTCATGATTTATGTAAAGAGATAAAGAAACATAATTTTCTTCTAAGAGATTACTTAACTTTAAAGACTCTTTATAAGATTCCTTCCAATCCTCTTTACTTAAGGAACTTTCTATTTTATTACTATAATCATTTACCTTGTCACATACATTTATTAGTTTATTATTAAAAAATAAAACAGAAGCAAGGAGGGAAAAAAATATTACTGATGAAATTAGGGTATTTTTCATAGTATGATGTCCTCCTTATCTTTCTGATTTTTTCTTTGAATAAATAATTTCCCATTAGAATCCATCATAACTAGGAATAATTTATCTCTAGGTGGATAATTAAGGGACTTTAATTTTTCATCTAACCATTTTTCATCCTTGTTCATTCCTTGAAGAGCTTTTTTATTTAAACGTCCACCTTCAAATAAAACAATTGGAATTTTTGATTCACTTTCTTTTATTTTTAAATCTTTTCTCTTAACATTATCACAAGCACTTTTAGGAATAATTGATATGGTTCCATTAGTTTCTATAATTGCGTATTGAATATCGCTTATATCTAAATAACCAGCGCTTCGTAATTCTTCTAATATATCGTTCATTGTTAGCCTTTGTTTTTTCATCATTTCTAGGTTGATTTCTCCATCACTTATTATTATGGAAGGAGTACCATCTAGGATTTTTTCAAATAAACGGCTATGTTGTTGGATTTCAGATATTAATATTTTTACAAATAAAAGTGTAATTATAGGTACTATTCCTAAAAGGAGAGGAAGACGAGTATCTTGCATTGGTAAGGATGCTAAATCAGATAGCATTAAGGTTATTACAAGCTCGTAAGGTTGCAATTCCCCAATTTGACGTTTACCCATAAGTCTAATACTTATAATTACAATGAAATAAAGTATTGCTGTTCTTATAAAAGTTATTAGCATAAAAAATACCTCCTCTAATAAAATAGGGTAACAAATTTAAAGGGGATTTATACAAAAATAGATAATTTTTTTGAAGTTTTAAGTGTATAATAACAATAAGGTGGCTTATAAGTAGAGAGGAATGGTGTTTATGAAAAGCTTTAGGGTTAATGTAAATGGGGAAAGTTTACTCTTTAATGAGGGAGAAAAATATTCAGCAATTTTAAAAAAGGACTATATAAATGAAAAAATACCTATTACTTTAGTTAAACAGAGGAATAAGTATTATGAGTTTACTGATTTAATAAATAATGATGGGGATATAGAACTTATAAATATAAGTGATCCACATGGAAAAATAGCTTATAGTAGAACTTTACAGTTTGTATTTATAAAAGCAACTTTAGACTTATTTAAGGATGCTAGAATAAATATAGAGCATTCTATAAGCAAGGGAACTTTTGGGGAAATTCACAAAGAAAAGGCCTTAGATGAAGAGGATATACTAAAAATAAAGAAAAAAATGCAAGAGATAATAAATAAAAATATTATAATAGAAAAAATAAAGATGCCTAAGAAAGAGGCTGTTGATATATTTAAATCTTATAAGATGCAGGATAAAGTTGATTTATTACATTGGGTTCAAGAAGAGTATGTAAACTTATATAAATTAGAAGATAGGTATGATTATTTTTATGGAGATATGGCATACTCTACAGGAGTTTTAAAATATTTTGATTTATTATATTATAATCCAGGTTTTATACTTATGGTACCAAGTCATAAGGAGCCAACAGTTGTGCCTGTCTTTAAGGAGCAAAAAAAGTTATTTAATGTATTTAGAGAAAATGAAACATGGCTAAATATATTAGGAACTCCAGATGTAGGTTCTTTAGATTATAAGTTAGAGGGAGAAGAATCTAAAGACATAATAAGGGTTTCTGAGGCTTTACATGAGAAAAAAATAGCACAAATTGCAGATATGATAAGTGAGAGAAAAGAAGTCAAAATTGTTTTAGTAGCAGGGCCTTCATCTTCAGGTAAAACAACATTTTCAAAAAGACTTTCTATACAGCTTAGAGTTAATGGCTATATACCAATAGCTATATCCTTAGATGATTATTTTATAAATAGAATTCATACTCCTTTAGATGAAGAGGGAAAACCTGATTTTGAATCTATAAATGCCTTAGATTTAGAATTATTTAATAAGAATCTTTATGATATTTTAGAAGGGGAAGAAGTAGAAATACCTTCTTATAATTTTAAAATAGGAGAAAGAGAATGGCTAGGCAATAAGATTAAACTTCCTGATAATGGAGTACTTGTTATAGAGGGAATACATGGACTAAACCCAAAACTAACAGAAAAAATTCCTTCAAAGAATAAGTTTAAGGTTTATATTTCTGCTTTAACACAATTAAATTTAGATAATCACAATAGAATTCCAACTACAGATGTAAGAAAAATAAGACGTATAGTTAGGGATTCTTTATCAAGAGGATATGGAGCAGAGCAAACTTTAGAAATGTGGAGTTCTATAAAAAGAGGAGAGGAAAAGAACATATTTGTTTATCAGGAAGAAGCAGATGTTATGTTTAACTCAACTTTAGTTTATGAATTAGCAGCGTTAAAGGAATATGCCTTAAGAGAGTTAGAAAAAGTAGATAAAAATAGCAGTGTTTACTATGAAGCTAAAAGAATAATAAATACATTAAAGTTTTTTGTGGAAGTTAAGCCAGAGAGAGTACCTGAAAATTCGATTTTAAGAGAATTTATAGGTGGAAGTTGCTTCTATAAGTATTAAATTAAAATTAAAAATATAGTAAGGAATTTATTATCTGTAATACTTAAAATATATTAGAAATTAAGTAGGGATTAATACAATTTATAAATATTAGTTTGAAGATATTTTAATAATAAATTATATTAAAATAAATGAGATGTATCAAAATAAAGTGTAAGCTTTATTAATGATACATCTCTATTTTATTTAGCTATTAAGTGAATTTGTAAATCTCTTGAAACCTTCTAAGCCTTCTTCATTTAATTTAAACACACCACAGTGCTCTAAAACAGATACGAATTTGTTTGATAATTCTTTATTTACAAAGTCATTTAAATCTGTTGATGATTTTAAATAATCAAATTTCTTCTTTAATTCAAGGGACCATGGTCTGTGATATTCTTCAATATTATCTAAAGAAATTTCATCACTTAAGTATTCCTTTATTTTTTCAAGCTCTTTTAAAAGTCTTCCAGGTAAAACAGCAAGTCCCATAACTTCTATTAGGCCTATGTTTTCCTTTTTAATATGATGAACTTCTTCATGAGGATGGAATATTCCAAGAGGATGCTCTTTAGAAGTTCTGTTATTTCTAAGAGATAAATCAACTACGAATTTTCCATCTTCTTTTCTTACCATAGGAGTTATTGTATTATGCATTTCACTATTAGAATAAGCTAATATATCTAAAGTTTCATCTGAATAATCTCTCCATTTTTTTAGTATTAAATCAGAAGCTAATACTAGAGAATCTATATTTTTTCCTCTTAATCTTATAGTAGAAATTGGCCATTTAATAGCTTCACATTCCACATCTTCAAAGCCCTTTATAGAGAAATCAAATAGTTTCTTAGCATCATTCATAGGGAATCTATGATTTCCTCCTTGATAATGCTCATGGGAAAGAATAGAACCTCCAACTATAGGTAAATCAGCATTTGAACCAGCAAAGTAATGAGGGAATTTATCCACAAAACTCAATAAATTTTTAAATGTTGAACTATCTATTTTCATTGGAACATGATCCTCTGAAAGTATTATGCAGTGTTCATTATAATAAAGATAAGGGGAGTATTGAAGCATCCAAGTTCTATCATTAAGATCTAATCTTATCATTCTGTGATTAGCTCTATCAGGATGAGTTACTGTTCCCTCATATCCTTCATTTTCTATACATAATAAACATTTTGGATAATTACTTTTAACAGAATTTCTTGCTAAAGCTATTTCTTTAGGGTCTTTTTCAGGTTTTGATAAGTTTATTGTAATATCCATAGTACCATATTTAGATGGTGCCTTAAAATTTATATTTTTAGCTATTCTATCAGTTCTTATATAATTTGAACTTTTACTTAAAGAATAGAAATAATCTGTACTTTCCTTAGGTGAAATAGCATATCTTTTATAAAATTCTTTGTTTATTAAAGATGGTGTAGGTAAAAATATATTCATTATATCACTAGAAAATATGTCTTTTGAATATAAAGCATTTTCTATGATTTTCTTTTCTATAGCTATATTTATTAGTTCATTTAATGTTTCATGAAAAGAAAGCGTAAGCTTCTCTTCACATGGAGTATAACTATTTTCATTAAATAGACTAAGAAGTCTATTTCTAGTATATACAGTGTCCATGTCTTCTATGAGATTATTATTTATTGATATCTCTATTAATCTATCTATTAAAGCATTTAAATTATACATGAAAAATCCCCCTTAATTAAATTGAAGAGGGCATGTATCAAAATAGGTTTTTATAAAACTTACAAAGAGTATGTGTTTGTAAGTTTTATTATTATATTTTGATACAGCCCAAAGGTTTTATTTTAAAGTTCAGTAGGACCATTACCTATAGAAGCAACATAGAATGATGCTTCATATCCTATAGCATCCTTATAAGCCTGTCCAACATTTTTAATAAATTCATCAACATGAGCATTATTAACTATTGCTATGGCACATCCACCAAAGCCAGCCCCAGTCATACGAGCACCTAAAACTCCAGGTTGTTTCCAAGCATTTTCAGCTAGGGTATCTAATTCTTTACCAGTAACTTCATAATCATCTCTTAGGGAAATATGAGACTGATTCATAAGTTGTCCAAATAATTCAAGATTATTTTCTTTTAAAGCTTTTACAGCATCTTTTACTCTTTCATTTTCAGAAATAGCATGTACACATCTACGTAATTTATTAGAATCTTCTATTTTATCTTTATATGTTTCAAATTCTAAGGAAGTTAGTTCACAAAGAGAAGAAATATTAGTATATTTCTTTAAAGTGTCTAAAGAATCATCACATTCTTTTCTTCTTTCATTATATTTAGAATCTGCAAGTTCACGTCTTTTATTAGTGTTCATTATAATTATTGAATTATCTCCTAAGTTTAAAGGAACATATTCATAATATAAGCTATTACAATCAAGTAAAATTGCCTTATCCTTTTCACCTAGAGAAATAGCAAATTGATCCATTATACCACTATTAACACCTATATAAGTATTTTCTACCTCTTTACCTATTAGTGCAGCATCTACCTTTGAAATATTAAGAGAAAAGAAAGTATCTAAAATTTTTACTATTAACATTTCTAAAGATGCTGAAGAGGAAAGACCAGCTCCATTTGGAAGATTTCCATTGATAACTAAGTCAATACCCTTATCTATTTTATATCCTTTTTCTATAAGTACTTTTAGTACTCCTTTAAGATAGTTCGTCCAATTATCCTCTTTTTTATAAGATAAATCATCTAAAGAAAACTCTATTACTCCAAGAGATTCAAAGTTAAGAGAGTAGGCTCTACAAATTCTATCTTCTCTTAAGCTTGCTGCTGCAAAAGTTCCAAGAGTTATTGGGCAAGGAAATACGAATCCCCCATTGTAGTCAATATGTTCACCTATAAGATTTATTCTTCCTGGTGAGAAAAATAATGAAGTAGGTTCTTTACCAAAATTATTAATAAAAGTTGATTTAAGTGTATTTAATTCCATGATATACCTCCGAATAGAAAATCTGTAACTTAATTATACGATTACAAAAAATAAAAATCAATTGTTTTACTAAAAATTTTACTAATTTTTTGTTAAGTTATTTTTAAATATAGAATTTTTGATAAAATTCTTAAAACTAGCATGTTTAATAGAGTAAAGATTATTGAAAAACTTATATTAAGTTGTTAAAATCAAACTATAGATATGAGAGGGAGAGTGAATAATTTGGTTATAGAAAGTAAAATTAATGATGAAATAAGTAAAATAGTATTAAAAAATAATAAAGTCTCTGTGGAAATATTAAACTTAGGTGCTATTGTAGAAAAAATAAATGTAGAGGATAGATATGGAAATAAAGAAAATATAGTTCTTGCATATAAGGACGAGAAAAGCTATATTGAAAATCCTTCAAGTTTAGGTGCTATAGTAGGAAGAGTAGCAGGTAGAATAGGAAAGGGTTCCTTTAAATTAAATGATAAGATTTATGAGTTAGATAAAAATAATAATGGAAACTGCCTTCATGGAGGATATAAAGGTTTTAGTAAAAAAATTTGGGACTATTCATATAATGAGGATGAAGAAAAATCTACAGCAACATTTACTTCTTTTAGTAAGGATGGAGAAGGGGGATTCCCAGGAAATTTAAAGGTTCAGGTTACTTATTCTCTAGAAGGAGACAAGCTTTCTATAGAATATAGAGCTTCTTCAGATAAAGATACAGTAGTAAATTTAACTAATCATTCATATTTTAATTTATCAGGAAATAATAAAAGAAAGGTATTAGAACAAAAACTTTATATAGATTCAGATAAAATATGTGAATTAGATAAAAATTTAATTCCAACAGGAGAGTTTTTAAGTGTAGAAAAAACACCTTTTGATTTTAGGGAGCCAAAAAAGATAGGTGAGGATATAAATAAAAACCACTTGCAATTAGAAATTGGATCAGGATATGATCATCCATGGTTTTTAAATAAGAAAGGTGATTTTGATGCAATTTTAGTAGATGAAGAATCAGGAAGAATTATGAAGGTTAAGACAGATCAAAAGGCAGTAGTATGTTATTCAATGAATTTTCCAGATGAATTACCTTTAGAAAATGGTAAAGTAGCCAAAAAGCATGATGGAATATGTTTTGAAACACAAAACTTACCAGTAGGATATGATGATTGCTTCTTAGATGGAATAATACTTAAAAAGGATGAAGAGTATTATCAAAAAACAACTTTTGAATTTGAGTATATGTAAAAAAATGGAGTGTATCAAAAACTTTTTATAAAACTTACAAACAGTATGAAGAGAATATCTAGATGAGCTTTAGAATTTAAATTATTACGGAGAAGATATTACGT
>OIEX01000168.1_pt1 | contig 41831 bp, 37 predicted proteins | sample 1581911 | NCBI WGS metagenome assembly OIEX01 (sample SAMN07977761, study PRJEB24534) | human gut metagenome | reverse complement strand
AGGTTTGCTCCATTAATTTTTTCGTAAGTGTCCGTACACTTACTGTGCTTGCTATTAAAGTTATAAGCGTTAAGCGTTTATTCAGTTTTATTAATTATACCGCATTTAAAGAAATTAATAAAGAAGTATAAGCGAAGCTATTGACAATGATTATCAGAGTTGATACAATAATACCGACAAGAGTGTCGGTTTGGAGGTTATTTATGAAATGAAAATGGAAGCTGATGAAAGAAAAAAGCAGATTAGACAAGCAGCTATTAAAGTCTTTTTGGATAAGGGATTTAGAAATACAGTTATGAATGACATTATGGAAGCTACTGGGCTTTCTAGAGGTGGCTTGTATCATCATTATGGTTCTACGCATGAAATCTTATACGACATTATGATGGAAGGTAATTTAAATAGAAAAGATATTATTCAAAAATCAATTTATGATGAAGGATTAATATTAAGTCCACAGTTGTTTTCAAGAATGATTATAGACAAGATACTTGCAGATAATGATTATGTAAAGCTTTATGTTATGTTTTTATGTGAGTTAAAAGAAAATGATGATCTGAAAGAATTATATGTGAAAATAAAAAAAGAGTCCATACAAGTATTTAAAGAATTGTTTTCTACTTTGTTTAACGTGTTACCTTCTGATGAAACATTTGAATTTATGATTAATATTATGAATTCTGGATTGATGGCTTGCGAAATTTTGAATGCACGTGAGAATTTTACAAAAAATAAGATATATCTAACTGAAATGATAGAGACTTATTTTATAAATGTAATGAAAAAAGATGATGAAAGGAGTTAAATTTATGGATCTATTAAAAAAATACATTAAGAGAAATAAAGCACCATATTTTATTTCTGTCTTGTTTGCAATACTTGGAGTAATTTCAAATCTTTTTGTATATATTATTCTAAGTAAGATGATTATATCATTAATTGATGGTAGCCAAGATTTTTATTACTATATAAATAAAATTTTCTTGATACTTTCATGTCTTATAATCAAAGAAGTGTTTATGTTTTTGTCAACAATGATTTCTCATAAAACAGCCTATAAAATAATACGAGATATAAGAAAAAGCCTTATGGAAAAATTATTTAATATGCCATTAGGAGATATATTGAATGAATCTACTGGTAAGTTAAAAGACATAATTGTAAATCAAGTCGATAATACTGAAACAACATTGGCTCATATGATACCTGAGATGACAGCTAATTTAATCGGACCTATAATATTATTTGTTTACATGTTAATTTTAGATTATAGACTAAGTTTAATATCTTTAATTCCATTAGTTATTGGTGGATTTTTTATGACAGGGCCGATGAAAAGAATGAAGGTAAAGTTTCCACAAGCAGTTAAAATTGGCCAAGATATGAATAATTCCGTGGTTGAATATATAAATGGAATAGAGGTTATTAAAACATTTAATCAAGGCGAAAAATCTTATAGAAAATACAGGGACAATGTGTATAAAAAGGCAAATTACTATTATGATTGGATGGGAGAAAATACAAGAGACTATGCGATAAGTATGTCTATTGCTCCAGTTGGTATTTTGACAATTATACCATTTGGTTTATATTTCTGTATGAATGGTTCACTAGATGGTGGTGTATTTTTAACATTGATAATCCTTTCTTTTGGGACTATCCAAAATATTATGAGAGTAATGACTTTTGAAGATGATATTGGAAGAATGTCAACTATTTTCGAAGAGATTAAAAATATACTTTCTGCGAGAGAATTATCTCATAAAAATGAAAATTTGGATATAAAAAATTATAATATAGAGATAAAAAACGTAGATTTTTCTTATGAAAAAGATAAGCAAGTCCTAAACAATATAAATATAAATATAGAAGAAGGAAGTGTGAATGCTTTAGTAGGCGAATCGGGTTCGGGAAAGTCGACTATTGCAAAACTAATTTCAGGATTTTGGGATGTAGATAGTGGTTCTATAAGTATAGGAAATGTAAATATTAAAGATATGTCCCTTGAAAAGTTATCTACTGTTATTTCCTATGTAGCACAAGATAATTTTCTTTTTGATATGTCAATTAAAGATAACATCAGAATAGGAAATAAAAATGCTAGTGATGAGGAAATAATTGAAGTATGTAAGAAAGCAGCCTGCCATGATTTTATAATGAAGTTGTCAGATGGATATGATACAAGAGTAGGAGAAGCTGGTAAACATTTGTCTGGAGGAGAAAGGCAAAGAATATCAATTGCAAGAGCTATGATAAAGAATGCTCCAATAGTTATTTTAGACGAGGCTACCTCTTATATCGATCCTGAAAATGAAGCCTTGATTCAAGATGCAATATCAGAGCTTGTCAAAGGGAAAACTCTAATTATAATTGCCCATCGTTTAAAGACAATAACAGATGTAGATAATATATTTGTAATTAAAAATGGAGAACTTGCATGTAAAGGAAGTCATGAAGAGCTTTTGAAGGAATCAAAAGATTATCACAATCTTTGGGAAACTGCCTTGAAAGGAGAAGAAAATGCTTAGTGTTTTTAAAAAAATATGGAATTTTTCTATTGAAGAACAAGTGTATCTAAAAAAATCAATCTTTGCTAATTTTTTCGATTCTATTTTTAATGCTCTACAATTTGCAGCCATTTATTATGCGATTTTTGGGATAGTAAACAAGGATATAAGCTTTAAAACAATAGGAATATCAAGTTTATTTTTATTAATTAGTATAGCCGGAGTAATTATTTCAAAAAATTCCTCTATGCTCAAACAAACACATGCCGGATATTTTATGGCTGGACACAAGAGAATTGAATTAGGTGAAAAAATAAAAAAAGTTCCCATGGGATTCTTCTCAAGTTTAAGCCTTGGAAATTTAACAACTATTGCGACTACTAACTTAGATAATGTAGAGACTTGGGTTCCAACTTTGTGTATTATGGTTTTCGGTGGCATGCTTAATGCTATTGTTTTTATCTTATCCTTATTTTTGTTTTCTTATAAGGTAGGTATTGTAGCAATAGTTGGTTCTATTGTATTTTTAATGATCATTGCTCGTATGCAAAAAAGGTCAAGTAAAAATGCAGATAAGATTCATGAGATTCAGGTATCACTTACCAAAGAAGTCTTATCAACATTGCAAGGAATGCAAATTATAAAATCATATAATCTACGAGGAAGTAATAATAAAAAACTTGACAAGAGCTTTGATAGTGCTAGTGAATATTCTTTTGATTTAGAAAAAACTATAATGCCATATAGTTTATTAGCTAAAATCATAATAGCTATAACAATTTGTTTGATGTTGTTTATTTCAATAAAATTATATTTTGTTGAAAATGGTCAAATAGTCAATACTATTATGATACTTATAGCAAGTTTTGTAATATTTGATGGGCTTATAACATCTGGCTCTGCTATGGCTATGCTAAGAATGGTTGAGAATGCAATAGATTCTTATTCTTATGTAAATGATATGGAAGATATGAAAGAAGGAAGTATTACAGAGCCAATAAAAAATCATGATATTGTATTTAAAAATGTCAGCTTTTCTTATGATGATAGACAAATTTTAAAAAATGTATCAGCAGAGATAAAAGAAAATACTATGACTGCCATTGTCGGACCATCTGGATCTGGTAAAACAACATTTTGTAATCTAATAGCAAGATTTTGGGATGTAAATTCTGGAGAAATTTTAATAGGTGGAAAGAATATTAAGGACTATAAGATAGAAAACCTTATGAATTCAATTTCCATGGTATTTCAAGATGTATATCTATTTGAGGATACAATTGAAAACAATATAAAATTTGGAAAACAAAATGCGAGCCATGAAGAAGTAGTTCAAGCTGCTAAAAAAGCAAGGTGTCATGAATTTATAGAAGCTTTACCAGATGGATATAACACTATCATTGGGGAAGGTGGAGCAAGTCTATCTGGTGGAGAAAAACAAAGAATCTCCATAGCCAGAGCCATGCTAAAAGACGCGGACATCATAATCTTTGATGAAGCAACAGCAAATATAGACCCGGAAAATGAAGATAAGCTTAAAGAAGCAATAGAATCATTAACAAAAAATAAGACAGTAATAATGATTGCTCATAGACTAAAGACAATTAGAAATGCTGACCAGATTTTAGTCTTAAAAGATGGAGAAATAGTAGAACGTGGTAATCATGAAGAACTGATTAAAAATAATGGACTTTATTCTGACCTTATAAATGCAAAAACTAAGGCGGAATCATGGAAATTAAATAATTGATAGGAAGAAATATTTAAAGTCTCTGAACATGAAAAATATTTAGAGCAGGTGGACAAGAAAAACCACTTGCTCTTTTTTTCGTTCCTAAATCAAAATGGGAATTTTGAAGATAATCTAGAAGATAAAAATGTTGATGTAGAAAAAGTTGTAGCTACACCAATGATGATTGAAGCATAAAAAATGTATCAACCATTACCCTTTAAACAGGATTTAGGTTGATACACAAAATTATTTACAGACCCTGTTATTGTGTAATTAAGACTATAAGCGCTAAGCGTGTTATTTATAGTAAATAAAATTATACCATACTCAGAATATAATTTCAGGGAACTATTGACAAAAGTATAAGAAAATGATAATCTTTATTAAAGAACGAGTGTCGGTCAATAGGTGGTGAGGTTTTGGCAAAGAGAAATGTAAAAGATCCAGAAGAAAGAAAACAGGAGCTTATAAACATAGCATCCAGACTTTTTGAAAAGTATGGGTATGAGAAAGTTTCTGTTAGAGATATTCTCGCAGAAGTTAATGGAGCGCCGGGAATGTTTTATTATTATTTCAAATCAAAAGAAGATATTTTCTTGGCGTGTATGGAGACATACTTTGATGAAAAATTAAAAAATAAGTTAGGTATACTTCAAAATAAGGAAATAGATTACGAAGAAAGAATAAAGATTTTAAGAGAACTCATAGTAAGAGATATCGGTCAATTTACAACAAGATATAATTTTTCAAAAGAGAATTCAATTACAGATAACTCTTACAGGCTATGGGAATTGATTCATTACATTGGGAAATTTATAGATGTCTATTCAGAGTTTATAATTGAAGGAATAGAAAATAAAAAAATAGAAAATAATATGGGAATAAACAGAGAAAATGTAAGAAGTTTTGCAGCTTTTATTTTATACGGAGCTGTTGGAACAATATATAATGACTATATTATTAAGGGAGAAAACAAAACAAATTCAAGTGAAGCCTTTGGAATAATAAGCGAACTATTTCAAAGACCTCATTAGAAAAAAATAAAATATAAGTATTTTACAAGGGAAACATCAATGGTGTTTTCCTTGTATTAGTTTTAAGGCAAATGAACGAACTCGTTCGGTAAGGAGGTATGTTTTAGATGAAAAAGAAGAAATCAATCAAAGATATTATTTCCTACAGTGAAATAAAAAATGGACAACTTGTAGGAGGAATATTATTTGTTAGTCTTGGGATGCTATTAAGTATTTGTCCAATTTTGGTGATATACAAAGTCATAAAATCTCTATTTTTATATGGAAAATTAGAACAAAGTACAATACAGTTCTGCATCTATGGACTTGCAGCAGTGGTATTGTCATATTGCTTAACTTACATTGGCGGTATTTTATGCCATAAGTTTTCATATGTTTTAATAGCTAACTTAAAAAAGAAGATATTATTTCATATTGGGAATCTTCCTTTAGGATTTTTTACCGGAGACAACAAGTCAAAAATAAGACAAGTATTAGGATCGGACATGAATCAAATTGAGGGATATTTTTCTCATCAATTACCAAATTTAATTTCAACTTTAGCACTAATTTTAGCAATGATAATTGTTATGTTAAAGATAAATTTAATATTAGGTCTTACGACTTTGTTAATTATATTTGTTGGTTTAGGAATTCAGATTGCAATCATGGCAAAGATTATAAAGTCGGGTGGACTTGAGAAGAACTTTGCGATTTTGGATCAAATTAATTCAGCAACTACTGAATACGTTAAAGGTATGCCGGAAGTGAAAATATTTGGAACAGGAGCAAAATCATTTAAAACTTTTTCAAAGTCAGTAGGAGAATATAGAGACTTTACAAGTTCAATGACATCAATGATAAGACCGGGATTTGTTTCATTTAGAATGTTTATTTTATCTGTTGCTACATTCATAGTTCCAGTAGGAATACTTTTAATGTCACGAAACAATAACTTGGATTTTGCTACAGTTTTTATTTTCTATTTGATTCTTGCACCTGCCATTAGCGTACCTGCATTAAAACTTAGAGATTTTGCAGAAGGAATGAATTTGCTAAATGAAGTTGTTTTGAGAATCTACGAAATTATAGATCAAAAAGAATTGGCAATTGAAGATAGTGAGGAAGAGATAAAAGGTCATAATCTTGAATTCGAGAATGTAAGCTTTTCTTATGGAGATGAAGAGGTTTTAAAGAATATAAGCTTCTGTGCTAAACAAGGAGAAGTTACAGCATTAGTTGGCTATTCGGGAGCAGGTAAATCTACCATTGGAACGCTAATACCCAGATTTTACGATCCTTCAGAAGGCTCTATTAAAATTGGTGGAGTTAATATAAAAAATATTCCGATGAACGCCTTAATGGAGAGGATAGCATTCGTTTTTCAAGACAGTGATCTTATCACAGATACAGTCTTCAATAATGTTGCTATGGCAAAGACAGGTTCTACAAAAGAGGATGTCATAAAAGCATGTAAAAAAGCAAGATGTCATGATTTTATTGTAAAACTTCCTGATGGGTATGACACTGTTTTGGGTAAAAGGACTTATTTATCTGGAGGAGAGAAACAACGTATTGCTGTAGCAAGAGCGATTTTAAAGGATGCACCTATATTAGTATTAGACGAGGCAACAAGTTTTGCTGATTCTGAAAATGAATATCTTATGCAGGAAGCTTTGTCTGAATTGGTTAAAGATAAGACAGTTATCATGATTGCTCATAGGTTAAATACCATAGAGCATGCAAATCAAATTTTAGTAATATCTGATGGAAAAATTGCAGAAAGAGGTAAGCATGAAGATTTAATCGTTGCAGATGGAATATATAAGCGACTATTTGATATTTATAAGAAGACAAATATTTGGCAAATGGATATAGAAGGGAGTGAGAATGAATGATAAGAAATATTACTTTAGGAAAGATGAATAATATAAGAAAATCTATTATTTTAAATGTTTTGGCATCTATTTCCAACCTTTTACCATTTATTGCTTTGGCGAAAATTGTAGAAACACTATTTTTAAATAGAGGTGCAGATAGTATAGATACGAGCCTTTTATGGAAGTATTTTGGGATAATGGCAATATTTTTCTTAATAACATTCTTATTGGAAAATTTAGCCACAAAATATACCTATGAACTTGGATACAAGACAAGTGCAGATGGAAGAATAGAGCTTGCAGACCACATAAGAAAGCTGCCGATAGGTTATATTTCAGGGAAAAGTTCAGCAGAGATTTTAGATACATTAATGAATGATTTTTTCAAAGTTGAAACGGCAGTAACACATCAATTACCTCAATTTTTCAGTGGTATATGTGTAGCGGTTCTTTGCTCGATATTATTTTTGATAATCAATGTGAAAATGGGAATAGCAACACTTATTGGACTACCTATTTCTGTTCTACTTCTTACACTCATGCAAAACTTTCAAAAAAAAATTTATTTAAAAACAAAGAAAATGAGGATAAAAGAGGAAGAAGATATAAATGAATATTTGGATGCCATTAAGACTCTAAAAGCTTATAACAGCTTAGATGACACATTAACAAAACTTGAAGAAGATATAGATAACTCAAGAGATGCAAATATTAAGAGTGAGAAAGGAGTTGGTTCATTAACTACTATAGCAAGTATGATTTTAAGAATAGGACTTCCTTTGATGAGTTTAGCTGGTTCCTATTTATTTATAAATGGATCTTTGGAAATTGATACATTTTTAATGTTCTTATTTGTAGGCACAAGGATTTTTGATCCCTTGGAGCTTGCACTTGTAAATTATACAGGTTTACAAATGGCTTCCGTTTCAGGAGAGAGAATCATTAACTTACTTAAGGCTAAACCTATGTCAGGAAATTGTGCTGTAAACGAAAGCAACAAAATTGAAATCCACGATGTTTCATTTTCTTACAAGGAATCTAAGGTTATTGATAATGTTTCATTAGATATTAATGAAAATGAATTAACTGCTTTTGTTGGTTACTCTGGCTCTGGGAAATCTACACTAATTAAATTAATTTCCAGATTTTATGATCCTAACGAAGGGACAATTAAAATTGGTGGAGTAGATTTGCTAACAGCCGACCCTGATAAATTAATGGATAAATTTTCTGTTGTTTTTCAAGATGTGTATCTTTTTAAAGACACAATTTATAACAACATAAAATTTGGAAATGACGATGCAAGTAAAGATGAAATCATGAATGCTGCAAAAATGGCAGGAGCTTATGACTTTATAGTCAAAAAAGATGATGGATTTGACACTATGATTGGACAAGGAGGAGCGACTCTGTCTGGAGGTGAGAAACAAAGAATATCAATAGCGAGAGCAATATTAAAAAATGCACCAATAATACTACTTGATGAAGCAACATCATCCCTTGATCCTGAAAATGAACTTATTATACAAGAAGCAATATCAAATTTAATTAAAAATAAAACAGTTGTGGTTGTAGCTCATAAATTAAGGAGCGTAATGGGAGCTGATAAAATTGTTGTTTTAAACAAAGGAAAGGTAGAGGAAGTTGGGAAGCATGAAGAACTTATTAAAAATGAAGGACTATATAAAGACTTATGGAATTATCAAGAAAAGTCTAAAGAATGGAAGATTGTACAGTAACAATCAATTTTAAAGGAGGAAACTTATGAAAACACAAAAGAAATCATCAAAAAACGCAGTTACAGCCGGTGTTTTAATTGCACTTTACTTTGTAACATATGCAGTCATTGGGGCAATATCTATGCCAGTCCCTGTTTTATTTTTACTAATGCCTATGCTTGTAGCACTACTTGCTGCACCAACCTATCATATGCTTCTTGCAAAGACAAAGTCAGCTACTGCTATTGTAATCGCAGCTATCTTACCAAGTATTTTATTAGTTGCAACTGGACATATTCCAATTGCACCATTAGTGGCAGTGCCTGCCGGAATAATTGCCATGTTCATAGCAAAAGGTGGGAATTATACAGACTTTAAGAAAAATACAATTAGTCATATGTTTTTTTCTCTAAACTTATTTGGAGGATTTTTACCAATTTGGGTTATGAGAGAAGCATTTTTTGAAAGTGTAATAAAAGGTGGCTTAGATCAAAGCTTTTGTAACACAGTAAGAGCATGGACACCAATATGGATGTTACCAGTTATGATTATAGGAACATTTATATTCTCTTTGATTGGTTCATATTTTACAAAGAAAATACTAAATAAAAAGTTGGAATCAGCAGGAGTTTTATAATGGAAAATTCAAAGTTTGTTCTGGGGTCAAAATATGACCTCAGAACAAAACTTATCTTGCTTATAGGTGCGAATATTTTAATTTTTTTAGGGTTTGATTGGATCTATCAAAGCCTTATTACATTATTTTTCCTTGTCATTATTATTAGCGATGGTTATAAAAAATCCACTATAAGGTATATTTTATTTTTTGTAATAAGTGTAGTATTGGAAAAATCTTTAGCCTATTTTAGTATGAATTTTCTTTTGAATTTAATTTTATTTATCTTAGCAATTGGAAGAAAATTTCTGCCATGTATTATCGTGGGTAAATGGATTTTAAATTCAACATCTGTTTCCAGTGCAGTGGCAACTTTACAAAAATTAAAACTTTCAAAAGACTCGCTCATAATGATTTCTGTAATATTTAGATGTTTGCCTACTATTAAAGACGAATGGAGTCATATAAATATGGCAATGAAAACTCGAGGAATTAATTTTAACTTAATCAATTTAACAAGAAGACCAACATTAATTATGGAATATTTTTTTGTGCCATTGTTCGTAAGTGTGATAGAAATTGGGGATGAGCTCTCTCAATCAGCCATTATAAGGGGACTCGATGCTCCTGTTAACAAAACAAGTAGACACCTAATTAAGTTTAGAAAAAATGATATTGGTGTTCTAATTCTTATGATTTTAATTTTATCAATAGTAATATTTATGAAAGTATCAGGGTGGGACTTATGATTGAAATTAGAGAATTAAGTTTTAAGTATAAGGGAGGATCTGATTACTCATTAAAAGATATAAATTTGAAAATCAAAAAAGGGGAATGCATTCTTCTGTGTGGTAGGAGCGGTTGCGGAAAGTCGACTCTATTAAAGCTTATGAACGGTATAATACCTGAGTTTTATGATGGGGACATTTCTGGCAGCGTTATGGTCAATGGTATGAATACATTTACCACACCAATTTATAAATTATCTAATAATGTAGGATCGGTTTTTCAAAATCCTAAAACACAATTTTATACAACCAATACAACCGATGAAATCGCTTTTGGTTTAGAAAATTATGGAATAGAAAGAGAAGTAATTAACAAAAGGATTGGAGAAGTTGAAAAAGAGCTTCATCTTGAAAACTTGATGAATAAAAATATATTCAATCTTTCTGGAGGAGAAAAGCAGAAGATTGCTATAGCAAGCATTTACGCATTAAACCCTGAGATATTTATTCTTGATGAACCATCTTCAAGCTTAGACATAAAGTCAATGAAAGAACTATCGCTTACAATAAAAAAGCTTAAATCTTTAGGAAAAACTATTATTATTGCAGAACACAGGTTGTGGTATTTAAAAGACATTGTTGATAGAGCAATATACTTAGAGGATGGAAAAATCATCAGAGAATATAGTATGGACGAAATTGAAAATCTAAGTGAAGATGAACGAATGAGAACAGGACTTAGGCATTCTGATTATAAAGCTATTGAAAGATTTGATGATTATGAAACTTCAAATAAAGGGACTTTATTAGAGTTAAAAAATCTAATATTCAAAAGAAATACCAAAATAATTTTGTCCATTGAGGATCTTAAATTTTTTTATGGGAATATTATTGGAATTGTTGGAGAAAATGGAATTGGGAAGTCTACATTAGCAAAAATTATATGTGGCTTAAACAAGGAAAATAAAGGTAAAATTTTAAAAGATGATGAGAATTTAAATATAAAAAGTAGGCTAAATGAGAGCCTGCTTATTATGCAGGAAGTGAACTGTCAGTTATTCACGGACACTGTCAAAGATGAAATAGTATTAACATCAAATATTAAAGATGATAATGCTTTAGATACTTGGTTAAAAGATATGGAGTTAAAAAATATCAGTGATAGAAATCCTCACACCTTATCAGGAGGACAAAAACAGAGAGTTATTATCTTATCAGCTTTACTATCAGACAAGAAAATTCTATTTTTTGATGAACCAACCAGTGGATTGGACTATAGAAATATGAAAATAGTAGCTAAAAACATAAAGAAAGTAAAGGAAGAAGATAAGTTGATTTTAATAATATCCCATGATGTTGAGTTTTTAGAGTCAGTTTGTGATAAAGTGATTGATTTTACTTATTTATGAAAATTCATACATTAGTAAATTAGAAGAGGGACATATGATAAAAACGCAAGAAAAACGAGAAGTTGTGAATAGTATTTTTTTGAATACTCCATAATATAAACTCTATAATATTTTTTTATTTTTGAGGATTTATGCCTAATAGCATAAGTCCTTTTTTTATGTTCAAATTAATCAATAAAACTCAAAAATGCTATAAAAATAAAAATTTTGATTACCAAAGAGGGCGAATTTCACTTTATAAAGTGAGGGGTATTTTATCATCTTTCTATAAAAATCCAAATACTTTGAAGTGTGAAGATTCTTGAAATTGATTATGTGAGATTAGTATATTTCAAATTTAATCACTTATCAAGTCAAAAAAATCAACTTACATAGGAGGTTAAAATGCAAGCAATAAAAATTTATAGTATGAGAGTTTCTATGTTATGTAGACTTTATGATCTTAAATTAATTAATGATAAGGAATATACAAAAATTATGAACAGGTTAGAAAATGATTATAAGAAGATGGATAGAAAGTAATTAATCTTGTGACATAATAACACTGTAGAAAGATACAAAATGTGAAGGAGGTAAAATGAATACTAAAGTAAAAGTAATAAAAGCTTCAAATACTAGAGCAAGAAATAGAAATGCACTAGATTTAAAACATGTTGCAGCATATTGTAGAGAAAGAAAACAATGTGGGTGTAGTATTTGAAGAAGGAAATATAAATACTTTCAAGAAGAACTTGGCACATAAGTTCAATTTACAGAAAAATTAACTGGCAATGTGTAAGATTAACTAAAAAAGGTAAAAAATATTGCCCTCATTCAAATGTAATACAAGAAGCAGCAATAGAAAAAGCATTTGTTGAAAGTTATAGGCAATTATGCCATGCGGATTCAACAGTAATAGATGACTTTTTAAAAATTGTAGAAGAAGAAATAAATGATAATACTTTAGTCAAAGATTTGAAAAAGTTAGAAAACCAATTAAATAGGATCATTAGTCAAGAAAGAAAGTTAGTTGATCTTCGTTTAGAAGATAGTATAGACGAAGAAGTTTGTGCTAAAAAGTATAAAAAACTTACAAGACAAAAAGAAGAATTACTTGATGAAAAGAAAACACTGGAACTAACAATAAAATATGAAAGTTTTATTAAAGAAAGACTAAAGCAATTTAAAAAGATCTTAGAAAATAAAGAAATTATAGAGGAATTTAACAGAACAGTAATTGAAAGCATAGTTGATAAAGTCGTGGTGGGCAGAATCGACAAAGACGGAACAGTCCATCCATATGACTTAACATTCTACTTCAAAACAGGAATTAAAGATAGTCAAGATTCTAATAATTTCAAAGATAAAAGAAAAAATGCCAAAGACAATGACACTAATAAATTGTGCTCCCACAAGAATGACGAGGATAAAAAAATTATGTTCCCAAGCAAAAGACAATGCATGTTGAAGCCCTAGCTCTACTTGTCAAGAAGCGAAGCTACACTGAAAAGTAGAGGCAGGTCTCATGCAAAGATTTCCAAGAGAAGCGACCGAATAGGAAGCTTTGATTGGCAGAAATCGACTGCTGAAGCTGTAGAGTTGATTTAAAAGATGTAAATTTAGAAATCCTGCATTTTAATAAGTTTATAAGCATTTTGTATTTGAAAAAGATGAAGAAGGATATGTCAAAAAGACTCAAAAAAACTATATGGACGTAAGAGTTGTTTTGAGACTAGTATGAGGAAACACAAAAAATATAATTAACTCATTTTGTGCTTTCTACAAGAGTAGCTTAAAAAGCTGCTCTTTTTTTTTAAAGGGTGTAAGGTTTCGTTACATCCTTTTTCAAAAATTAGTGAATTTTATAGAGTAGATTCTAGAATAAGACTTTCTTATTAAATTACAAAAACAATAGAGTTGTTATTATTTTTAAATTTAGATGAAAGTTCAGATACATTTCAGTTAACGTTTTTTCAGAACCAGTATATAAAGCAACTGTAGAATCATATAATACGATTCCAAATAATCATTTTGAAAGATATTCTATTTCTGATTTATCAAAAAATATGCTATTTCAGAATCATGTACCGACCTCAAAAAGTTATACCAAAATCTAACGATTGGGAGGTCGGTACATGATTTTCTTGCTGGCTCGTTTTTTAATTGTGATTTATGATTAAAATAAAATTTAATTAATCAGGTCAAAGATAAAGGAAACGTCAAGGCCTTGGTCCTTATTCTCTATAGAAAATTTCCCATCATGCAATTCGGCTATTTGTTTAGAAATAAAAATCCCCAAACCGTGCCTTGTAATATTGGTCAAATCTTCGTCATTAATTCTCTTTATTATATCTTCATCTACCCCACAGCCTTGGTCTAAGACCCTTATAATTAGCTGGTTATCTGGGTTTGAAATTATAAGGTAGATTTTTCCATCAGTATAGGCAAGGGAATTTTTTATGATATTTTCGACCATCCTATAAAACAAGGTTGGATCCATTTTAAGTTTTATATCTGGGTCTCTTAGCCTATTTTCAAAGACAATTTCTCTTTCGGGATTTTCATTTAACTTATCGACTATGACTTTTCGGATTACTTTTAAGGGACTTTTTGACTCAAAATTCTCCTTGTCGATGTTGGCAAGAGACATAGTTAGATTGAGACCTTCTAAAATATTTGAAATTTTTAAAACTTGGTCTTGGATATTTTTTGTATCGAGGTCATTTTTGTTTTCTTTATTAAGTTCCCAGGAAATTTTTGCAAGAGGGGTCCTAACATCGTGGCTAACTCCCCTTATCCACTTACTTTGTGATTTTTTTAAGTTATTATATTTTTCGTTTGCCTTGTTAATTGAAAGGGCAAGGTCTCTTAATTCTCCACTTTCATCTAATTTTTCATAGTCATCTTCAAAAAGCCCATCAATGGCCTTTTGAAAAGGAGCAATATTTTTAAGTATATCCCTTATATCCATCCTGTAAAAAACATAGACAAAGAGCAAAAATAAAACTATAAATATGACTACTAGCCACATATTAAATACAAGGTTCTGGTAGTTATAATAATTAAAGGGAAATTTATCTAGAGAATTTTTTGGATAGGCAAAAAGGATTATGCCGTCTCCTACAATATAGGTAAAAACGGGATAATCAGCTAAGTAATACCTGTTAAAGCTAACTACATCTGTGATCTCGAATTTATTTTTAACCTCTCTTGGCTTGTTGAAAGATTCGATGACTTTGCCATTTTTATCTAGCCTTATAGCCCAAATATCATTTTCTTTTAAAAAGTTCTTATTATTTTCGTTGAGATAGGTATCTGTTTTGTTATTAGTTATATAAGTATAAACATCATTAGGATTTGGATATTTATCTCCCAACCTGTAGTTGAGGTAGAGAAAGACCATTAGCAAAAATGTCAGAAAAAATAAAAGGGCAAGGATTCTTATTACGATTTTTTTAAATCTTTTTATAATGTAATTAAACATCTTAATCTTCCTTCACCAGTTTATAGCCCAAACCCTTGATGGTAATTAGGATTTTTGGATCTCTAGGATTGTCTTCGAGTTTTTCACGAATCCTGTAAATGTGGGTTATCAATGTGTTTTCATAACCATAGGAATCTTCCCAAATATTTTCCAAAATGCGGTCAATAGAGACAATCATATTCATGTTGTCGGCTAGGTAGGACAGGATTTTAAATTGGGTGGCAGTTAGGGGGATTTCCTCTCCATTTTTTATGAGGATGCCCTTGGACTTATCGAAAATTACCTTTCCTAAATTAATCCTCTCGTCGTTTTTTATTTTTTTACTGCGTCTTAAAACCGCATCAATCCTCCAAAGGAGTTCATCAGGGAAAAATGGCTTGACTAGGTAGTCGTCGGCCTTGTTTTCAAAACCTTCCTTCCTATCATCTATCCCATCAAGGGCGGAGAGGATTATGACTGCCATATCGGAAGTTTTTCTTATTTCCTTTAAAAGATCAAAACCACTCCCATCTGGAAGCATCAGGTCAAGGACCACTAGGTCAATTTTGAAATTTGTAAGCTTAAACCTAGATTCTTTGAGGTTTTTGGCGGTATAAATCTTATTAAAACCCTTTTCTTTCAAAAAATTATATAAATTTTCCAATAAATTTGTTTCGTCATCTACTATTAGTATAGAAAAATTATTTCTAAAATCCATTAAGCTCCTCCTTGCTATCCTAATTATACACCAGACTTTTGATATTTTGGTTTTTGTGATGTAAAAGTGACCTTGCTTAAAGCTTATTTTTATCTTAGCCTGGTATCCTTTTGTTAGGAGGAATGATTATGGAAAAAATATTAGAAATAAAAAATCTACAAAAATCATATAACAAGAAGAAAGTCCTAGATATTGACTATCTGGAAATAGAACAAGGTTCAATTTATGGTCTAATAGGCAAAAATGGAGCGGGAAAGTCAACACTTATGAAGCTTATACTTGGTCTTGTGAGAAAAGATGGAGGGGAAATTAAGGTTTTTGGCCAAGAAGTAAGTCCTAGAAACCAAAAGGACCTTAACAAAAATCTCGGTGCCCTAATTGAAAATCCTTCCTTTTATGACCACTTAACAGGCTATGAAAATCTTGAAATAATTTGCGAGCTTAAGGGAATAGATAAGGCAGAAATTTCAAAAACTCTTGACCTTGTTGGCCTTAATAATGTGGGCAAGAAAAAAGCAAGGGATTATTCTCTGGGTATGAAGCAAAGACTTGGAATTGCAATTGCCCTAATAGGTAGTCCAAAGTTATTGATCTTAGATGAACCTATAAATGGCCTTGATCCTCAGGGAATTGAGGAAATGAGAAACTTATTTAAAAACATAGTGAAAAACACTTCTACAAGCATTCTGATTTCTTCCCATATTCTTGATGAGATGGAAAAAATTTCTACACATATTGGTATCCTCAAGGCAGGGAAATTAACATACAATGGAAGCTTGGAAGACTATAGGAAACTTCATCCACCATTTATTTCCATCCAAACATCTGACAATCAAAAAGCTGCTAATCTTTTAGACTTAGATCAGGTAAGGATAGATGGTAAAAAGATTATTTTGGGCAAAGTTTCTAACCAAAAAATATCTGAAATAGTAAATTTCTTGCACGGAAAGGTTGATATATACAGGATTGAAGAAGAAAAAGAAAGCCTAGAAAAACTTTTTATCGAAGAAAGCAGGTTTTAATATGGCAAACTTAGAAAGAAAAAAATACAAAAGACTTGGGATAAATTTTTTAATACTAATAGTATTTTTCGCTCAAATGCTAATGGTGGCAGGGGTCAGCCATTCAAAATCATTTGCAGAAGGGAATTATCCCCTAGCCTATATCTTAGACACATATCTATTTATTTCCTTATTGATAAATCCGATTTTAATCTCTTCTTTGGTAAAAAAAGTGATTGAAATCGAGGAAAAAAACAAGATGTGGCAGTTGCAAGTAAGTCTTGGAGAAAAAGTAAACTCTATACTCATAAATAAATTTAAAAACCTATCCCTAAAACTAGTTTTATTGCAAATAGTAGAAGCTATTGTCTTTCTCCTATTAGCAAAAAAGTCGGGTCATTTTAATATGGATACTGACATGATATTAAGATTTGCCTTGGTAAATATATCTGCCATATTAATAAATTTATTTTTTATGGGCCTATTTATGATAATAGAATTGAAATCAAAAAGAGTCTATACCCTATCATTTATAGGAATAATAGGCGGTCTTACTGGAGTAATAACCATGCTTACATCAGAGACTCTTGCCTTTGTAAATCCCTTTGCTTGGATGGCAAGTTTATTAAATATTTCTTATGTAAGCGAAGGAGGGAAATTTATCCAGGTTCTAAATCCAATAAATTTTTATACACCAATAATTGCCCTGATCCTTTTAATAGCCTGCCTTGGCTACTTAAAGGCAATGAAAACTTATAATCTATACAAGGACTAGGAGGACTTATGTTAAAATTAGAATTTAAAAAAATAAAATTTACAAATATCTTGTTGGTAAGTCTGATAATTCCCCTACTAGCTAACGCCTTTGGCCTTATAAACTTTATGGGAAATAAGGAAACATTGACCAATGAATGGCAATCTTTGTGGACCCAGGTAAGCTTGTTTTACTTTTCGTTTTTCTACATTCCCTTAATTGCAATCGTAATAGCAAGCCTTTGGGCGACAGAACACAGGGCAGGCCTAAAATTTATTAGACTTAGCCCAAAGAAAAATATGGCCTTTGTGGGAGCAAAATTGATTTTGGCTTTTCTTATAATTTGCCTTTGCCAAATATATTTTCTGGCCCTTTTCTACCTGGGAGGAAAATATATAGGAGGATTTTCGACCATTGATTTTTCTATATATTTTTATTATATAGGCCTTAGCATCTTGCTTGCCCTTCCAATAATTGGGATTTTTGGAGCTCTTTCCATAAGGATAAGGTCTTTTGGGATTATAGTGCTCTTATCTACAATCTTTACCATGTGTGGTTTTGCGAGCGCTTTTAGGTCTTTAAAAATTGTAGGTCTAAGCTTTTTGGCAATAGAGGCTAATAATTTAAGGTTCATAAACCCACATGATTTGGTCTTGCTGAGTGCTTTTGCCCTAGGAGAATTATTCACATTTTTGTATCTTTCTAATAAATTTTTAAAATTTGAAAATAAATAGCTATGAAAAGATATTAAGAAAAAGCTAATAAATTATAATACAAATATAGCCCCAAATTTAAGTTTAAATCTTAATTTTGGGGCATTTATTTCTATATTTTTATTAAATTTCTCCTATAGGAATGTCATAGATGTCTTCGTAGAGGTAGGACTTGTCGATTCCTTTCATGAAAACTTCTCTATTGTCTATTTTATCTGTAAGAGCAGATTGTAAAAATGCTTGATTTCAGGTGTTTACAACCGATATCTTCATGGCGGACAGATAAGCGTATTTATCGATTGTTTCCCAATCTACACATTTTTTAGGTTTTTTTAAGAATAAATTAAGCCAAATCCTATTCGTCCTGCTATTTCCCTCTCTAAAAGGATGGGCTATGTTCATTTTAACGTATTTGTATACAATAACATCGAACATGGTTATGCGTGGAAATGGATTTATGAAAAAGCCATGCCTATTATGGGCCAGGAGCTCTCTTAAACATAATTCTTGATCTTATTCTAATGAAATTAATGGAGAAATATGCAATTGAAGGTGCAGCACTTGCAACTATTACAGCACAATTGGTTCAAACAATAATAACACTCCATTATTTTAATCACAACAATCACAATTCAATTTGTGATGATTGCAAGCTAAATTACGGACTTCACTTGGAAGTTTTCCCTTGTACCTTTTGTAATAAATGGAAAATTTGCTAGCAGATGAATACCCAACAGACTCAGCTATTTCTTTTATAGGCAGTTCGGTATTTAAGAGAAGAGTTTCAGCTACATTCATTCTTTTTCTTTGAGTGTATTCTGTAATGCTTTGACCATATTTTTCTTTGAAAAAATTTTTTAATTTCGTTCCGCTCATTTTAGATATTTTTTCAAGGGTTTCTTGATTTACATTCATGGCGAAATGATCATCTAAGAATCTTGCTACATCTTCAAGTGCTTTATTATCATCAGACTCAATTTTATATTTCTTCCTATTTAAGTATGTGTCAATCACAATACTTACCCATTCATTTGCCTTTGCTTTAAAGAAAAAATCTGCGGCAGGGGCATCCATCTTGCAATTTAATATTTCCATTGCCACTTTTTCCAATGACTTTGTAAGTATTATTTGATTCGTTTCAAGTAAAGATGAATAAAAAGATTCTGGATCTATATTAATGGATGATAGATGTTTCTCCAAAAGTTCTCTTTTAAAGCCTATAGAAACAGCAAGATAATAGCAGTTCTCGTGTAATAAAAATAGGAAGTCATCTTTTATATTATCAAAATCAAGTGTGCATAATGAGTTTGCGGTAAGCGTTTGATAAGGACTGAATTTCTCCCCATTTGCGCTGACTATGTAGCTTGTGTATATTGAAGCGTAATCTGCCATACTATAGGTACTATTTTGAACTACTTCCTCTCTGATATAAAAATCGTGTACATCAATAATGAAACCAGCTCCTTCATAAAACCAATACAGGCCTTCTCCATAAGTTGAGTCTTCTTTATTCCAACAAAAAGTGTGGCCTGCACTTGAATACTTCTTATTGTTTTTACATTCATCTACTTTCATATAATCTTTTACAAAATCATAATATGTCATAATACACCTATCCCTTTTAGACAATGTTCCAATTAGCCTTATTAATTTAAAACTATTGTATTAGTAATTATAACCGATGTATAATAAAAATACAATGATAGGCATTATCAAATAAGTAAATTTATATCTAAAAGGGATATCAAAGAAAGGAGATGTCATTATGAAGATTTACAAAAAACTATTTGCTTATGTACAGGATAAAAAATATTTCGGCTTTTTAGCTATAGTTTTTTCTGCTATATCTGCTGTACTTACGGTATATGGATTTTATTTAATCTACAAATTTCTGGATAATTTAATAATTAATTCAGATTTATCTGGTGCAGAGAGCATAGCATTAAAATCTGTTATCACACTAACAAGTGGAGCAATATTTTATTTTGTTTCAGGAACATGTTCTCACATACTAGGTTTTAGGCTCGAAACAAATTTAAGAAAAAGAGGGATTGATGGCTTAGAGAAAGCTAGTTTTAGGTTCTTTGACTTAAATCCTTCTGGTCAAATTAGAAAAATCATAGATGATAATGCCGCACAAACTCATCAGGTAGTAGCACACATGATTCCCGATAGCTCTCAGGCAATAATCACACCAGTGCTTGTACTTGTGCTTGGCTTTATAGTAAGTATAAGAGTTGGCATAACTTTAATTGCTCTAACAATAATTGGAGTCTTTATTTTAGGGGCAATGATGGGCGAGGGAAAATTTATGAAGATATACCAAGAAGCCCTATCTAAACTAAGTGCTGAAACTGTTGAATACGTTAGAGGAATGCAAGTTGTAAAGATATTTAGAGCAAATGTCGAGTCTTTTAAAAGCTTTTATAAGGCGATAAAAGATTACTCGAAATATGCTTATGATTATTCATTATCTTGTAGAAAACCTTATGTTTTGTATCAATGGCTATTTTTTGGATTGATTGCAATTTTAATTATTCCTATAGTTTATTTTATGGCTAGCTTAGGCAGCGCCAAGGTGATTTTACTTGAACTTATCATGATTTTATTTTTATCGGGTGTTCTTTTTGTTTCATTCATGAGAATGATGTGGTACTCCATGTACATTTCTCAAGGCAATTATGCAGTAGATACTTTAGAAGCGCTTTACAAAGATATGCAAAAAGACAAATTGATGCATGGCAATGTCAATAATTTTAAAAACTACAATATAGAATTTGACAATGTAAGCTTTGCTTATAACGATAAAGCTGTCATTGAAAATTTATCCTTTAAATTAGAAGAGGGAAAGTCATATGCATTAGTTGGTTCATCTGGATCAGGCAAATCAACAGTAGCAAAACTTATATCAGGTTTTTACAATGTTAATGAAGGAAGCATAAAGATAGGCGGCGTAGCAATAAGCGAATATTCTGACGAAGCCTTAATTAAAGCTATTTCCTTTGTTTTTCAAGATTCGAAATTATTCAAGAAAACTATTTATGACAATGTTACTTTAGCTAATAAAGAAGCTACAAAAGATGACGTTATGAGAGCCTTGAAATTAGCAGGATGCGATTTGATACTAGACAAATTCCCAGAAAGAGAAAACACAATTATAGGCTCAAAAGGAGTTTATTTATCTGGTGGAGAAAAACAAAGAATTGCAATTGCTAGAGCAATTTTAAAGGATTCCAAAATTATTATTATGGATGAGGCATCAGCATCTATTGACCCAGATAACGAGTTTGAACTACAAAAAGCTTTCAAAAATCTTATGAAAGATAAAACAGTTATCATGATTGCACACAGGTTATCTACAATTAAAGACCTTGATGAAATACTTGTGATGGATGGTGGAAAAATTATAGAAAGAGGTTCTGACAAGGAATTAATGTCAAGTGATACAAAGTATAAGAGACTGCAAGAACTCTTTAACAGTGCGAATGAATGGAGGGTTTCAAATGAAGGAGTTTTATAAAAAAAGATTTGCTCTTACAGATAAGGGAGCGAGAAATTTATCTAAAGCGACAATGGCTTCATTTTTCGTCTACTGTATAAACATGCTTCCTGCCATGTTACTAATGATTTTTGCTCAGGAAGTTTTGGAAAATATTGGTAAAAGCAAGGGATTTTATATAGGATTCTCAGTTTTGACTTTGATAGCAATGTATATTCTGCTTTCTATCGAATACGATAAATTATACAGCACAACCTACCAAGAAAGTGCAGACTTAAGAATTAGAACAGCGGAAAATTTATCAAAACTACCCCTATCTTACTTTTCTAAACATGATATTTCCGACCTAGCGCAAACTATCATGTCTGATATTGAGGGTATAGAGCATGCAATGAGCCACGCAATACCAAAAGTGGGCGGCATGGCACTCTTCTTCCCACTAATATCCATCATGATGCTAGTGGGCAATGTCAAGATGGGTTTAGCTGTAATTATTCCAACGGTTCTAAGCTTTATATTTATACCCCTATCTAAAAAACATTCAGTTAAGGGAGAGAAAGAATATTATAAGGTCTTAAGAGAAAATTCTGAAAGCTTTCAAGAAAATATCGAGATGCAAATGGAGATTAAAGCATACGGCTTATCAGAGGAAATGAAAGATAACCTATATGAAAAAATGGATAAAGGTGAAAAAGTGCACTTAAAAGCAGAAATTGCAAACATCTTAATTATGTCACTTTCATCAATATTTAGCTTTATTTCTCTTGCTGTTGTAATATTTGTTGGTGTAAATTTAATTATTAATAAAGAGATAAGCCCTCTCTACCTTGTAGGTTATTTACTAGCGGCTATGAAGATAAAAGACGCTCTTGATGCATCTAAACAGGGAATGATGGAGATATTTTATTTATCGCCTAAAATTGAAAGATTAAAAGAAATTCAAAATCAAGAATTACAAGAGGGCGAAGACTATAATCTACAAAAATTTGATATTGATCTAAAAGATGTTGAATTTGCTTACAAGAAAGACGTAAAAGTTTTAAATGGTGTAAGCTTTAAAGCTAAGCAGGGAGAGGTCACTGCTTTGGTAGGAGCAAGCGGCTGCGGCAAAACAACCATCTTGAAACTTATATCAAGACTTTATGATTATGACAAGGGACAAATCTTAATAGATGGCAAGGATATAAAAGAAATATCAACAGAATCCCTTTTTGATAAGGTATCAATAGTTTTCCAAGATGTGGTTCTCTTTAATCAAAGCGTTATGGAAAATATTAGAATTGGTAAGCAAGATGCAAGTGACGAAGAAGTTAAAAGAGCAGCAAAACTTGCAAACTGCACAGATTTTATAGAAAAAATGGATAAGGGTTTCGATACAGTTATTGGTGAGAACGGTGCTGAGCTATCAGGAGGCGAAAGACAGAGGTTATCTATAGCCAGAGCCTTCTTAAAAGATGCACCGATATTGATTTTAGATGAGATAGCAGCAAGCCTTGATGTTGACAACGAGAAAAAAATTCAAGAGTCATTAAATAACTTAGTTAAAGATAAAACTGTCGTCATCATTTCACACAGAATGAAATCCATAGAAAATGCAGACAAGATAGTAGTTCTTGAAAACGGAAAAGTAGAAAGCGAAGGCAAACATGAAGAGCTTTTACAAAAATCAAAAGTTTATAAAAATTTAATAGAAAAAACAAAAATGGCAGAAGAATTTATATATTGAAAGAACTAAAAATGAAACAAAACATGAAAGAACAGTTGTTGACCAAGAAGCCATTGTCTTTAATGTTTCAATTATCTATACCAGCAGTAATTGGCATGGTGGTTATAGGTCTATATCCACTTATGGATGGAATATTTGCTGGACAAATAATTGGTGAGAATGCTATGGCGGCTTGCTCAATAGCTATGCCACTTACATTTTTTAATAATGGGATTGCAACGCTTATAGGGATAGGTTCGGCATCAATTTTATCAAGAGCCATGGGAAAGAGTGATAAAGATACTATAGACAAGCTTATGGGAAATCTTATCTATTGGATTATATTTTTTTCAACGATCATAACAATAGGAGGAATACTTCTAGGACCATATTTTTTAGATTTAATTGGAGCAACAGGAGAAATAAAGGCATTAGGCATAAGGTATTTAAGAATAATATTTCTAGGCTCAAATTTTGTAAACTTTACCCAGTCAGCCAATATGGTTATGCGTGGTGAAGGACTTATGAAAAGAGCAATGAGTATCATGGGACTTGGTGCCTTTATCAATATAGCTCTTGATCCAATACTAATGAAATTAATGGGTGATTATGCCATTGAGGGAGCAGCTATAGCAACTGTAACAGCACAAATAATTCAAGCGGTTATTACTCTTTATTATTTTAAGAGTAAAAGTGAAAATGTAAAAATAAAGAAAATAAAAAAAGAAAAAGATATATCAAAGGAAATGTTTGGAGTAGGAGTATCAGCTATGATCATGCAAGTATTTTTCATGGTTCAACAAACATTGCTTTATAGACAAGCTTTTAGATATGGAGGAGATCCAAATGCAATATTAATGTCTGCAACTTTGAGGTTTTATGGATTTTCATTTATACCAATTTGGGGAATGAGTCAGGCATTACAGCCGATTATTGGTACAAACTTTGGAGCAAAACAATACGATAGAGTAAAGGAAACTATGAAGATATTTTCTATAGGAGGAACAGTACTTGCGGCAATTTTTTGGTTACCAGCACAAGTATTTTCAAAACAGTTACTTGGTTTATTTAAAGTAAGTCAGGATATAATTTCAAGTGGGGTTAATAATTTCAGAATGTTCTATTCAGTATTTATTCTTTATGGAATTATGATTATGACAATAACTTTTTTCCAAGCGATAGGGGATGGAAAAAAAGCTGGAATGATTGTAATGTTAAGACAGCTAATACTACTTGTTCCAGCCTTACTTATATTACCAAGAGTATTTGGAGCAGCGGCTGTTTGGTGGACAGAACCAGTTGTAGATTTTACTATGATAATGGTAGGTTTAGCAATGCAAGCAAAGGCTCTTTCAAATATGAATGTAAATGATTAAAAATAAAATAAAAAGAAAAATAAAAATGACAGAAGAATTTATTTATTAGGAGGTTTAAATTGGATAATAAAAAATTAAAAGTCAAAGATTTAGTGAGTATCGGTGTTTTTGCCGTAATTTATTTCGTCTTGATGTTTGGTGTTGGCATGATGGGCATGATCCCAATATTGTTTTTAGTTTACCCAACAGTTTTAGCCATAGTTGCAGGGACTGTAGTTATGTTATTTATGGCTAAGGTTCAAAAACCATGGGCATTATTTATTCTAGGTATGATATCACCGCTTGTGATGTTTGCTATGGGACATACTTACGTCGTTGTAGTTTTATCGCTTATAGTAATGATAATAGCAGAATTAATTAGAAAGATTGGTAATTATAATTCATTTAAATACAATATGCTTTCTTACGCTGTATTTAGCACATGGATATGTAGCTCTTTAATGCAAATGCTTTTAGCAAAAGAAAAATATTTGAAAATGTCTATTGATATGATGGGAAAAGATTATGTTGATGCAATGGAAAAACTAATAACATATCCTCACATGGCCTTAGTAGCCTTAGGTGCTTTCCTAGGAGGAATAATTGGAGCATATATAGGAAAGGCTCTATTGAAAAAACACTTTGAAAAAGCAGGCATTGTATAATGCCTACCTTTTCTTCAAATGCTCCCTTTAATCCCAATCCAATAAGTAAGATATTAGTAGTATTTCTTACAGGATTAACTGTTGTGCATAGCTTAAACATCCGTTTTGAGCTAGCAATTGCTTGTATTATTGGTATTTTGTTTTATTTAAATGGATACAAAAAAACACTTTTTAAATGGATAATTTTATGCACAATATTATATGCTTTACCTAATTTTATGGTGCTATCTAATATAAATCCAATAATTAAGATGTTTTTAAGCTTATTTATTATCTTCAGAATGTTTTTATTGCCATTTATGGCAGCTAGCTTCATGATAAAGACCTCTGATGTAGGTGCAATAATTTCATCAATGGATAAGCTTAAAATTCCAAAAAATCTTTCCATACCTATTGCGGTTATGTTTAGATTCTTCCCATCTTTTAAAGAGGAGAAGAAAAATATCAAAATGGCTATGAGAGTAAGGGGTATAAATTTTAAAAACCCAATCAAATATCTTGAATATGTTTCAGTACCACTACTAATTATATCTTCAAACATTGCAGATGACATTGCAAAAGCAGCAGAAACAAAGGCGATAGAAAATCCAATTGCCAAGACTAGATATATTCGAGCAAAGATACAGCTAATTGATTTTGTTTATGTATTAGCAGTTGCTGGACTTATTGTGGGAGGCTTGATATGGTAGAAATTAAAAATTTAAGTCTTGATTATGGCGAAGTGCATATATTGGATGATATATCACTATCAATAGCCGAGGGAGAGTGTGTGCTATTTACAGGAAAAAGCGGAAGCGGTAAGTCATCTTTAATAAATTCAATCAATGGATTAGCTGTAAGGTATGATAACGCAAAGACAAAGGGCGAAATAATTATTGATGGTAAAAATATAAAAGAGTTGGAGCTTTATCAAATCTCAATGCTTGTCTCAACTGTGTTTCAAAATCCTAAGACATATTTCTTTAACATTAATACTACATTAGAGCTGCTATTTTATTTGGAAAACATAGGGCTTACAAGAGAAGAGATGGACAGACGTTTGAATGAGATGCTAGAAGTTTTTCCAATAAAAAATCTATTGAACAGAAATATATTTAATCTATCCGGCGGTGAAAAACAAATTCTTTGCATTGCAGCTTCTTATATAGCAGGCACAAAAATTATAGTTATGGATGAGCCTTCATCGAATTTGGATATTAAAAGCATAAGTGTTTTGACACAAATGCTTAAAATACTAAAAGAAAAAGGCATAAGCATAATTGTAGCAGAGCATAGAATTTATTATTTGATGGACATAGTTGATCGTGTATTTTTGATAGATAAAGGTAAACTTAAAAAAATTTATAGGAGGAGTGAATTTTTAAAGCTAGATAAAAATGAATTGAACGCTTTAAGTTTAAGAGATAAAGAATTAAGTAAATTAGAAGTTTCTTATTTAAAAGAAGGCGGAGAGTATCAGATAAAAAATCTTAGCTACAAATTTACTGATGATGACTATTTAAGTTTAACAGACATCTCATTCAAGCTTGGAAAAATTTATGGCATAATAGGATCCAACGGACGTGGGAAGTCAACGCTTTTAAGATGTTTAATTGGTCTTGAGAAAAAATCAAAAGAAGAAATTTATTTTAAAGGAGAGAAACTATCTAAAAAAGGAAGACTCAAAAACTCTTCACTTGTTATGCAAGATGTAAATCATCAATTATTTACAGATGAAGTATCCAAAGAGCTTAGCCTTGGTGTAAAGAATTTTGATGAAGAAAAGGCGAAAATCATTTTAAAAGATTTAGGCTTAGACGAATTTAGAGAAAGGCATCCAATGAGTTTGTCAGGAGGTCAAAAGCAAAGACTTGCAATAGCATCTCTTATGTGTAAGGATTCTCCATTTGTCTATTACGATGAACCTACAAGTGGTATGGATTATTCCAATATGATGAAAATATCGGAATTAATCAAAAAATATAGAAATAAGGATAAAATAATTTTTATAGTTTCTCATGATATTGAGTTTTTGAATGAAGTAGCAGATGAGATTTTTGAATTGTAAAATAGAGCCTGTTAAACATGTCTATAGAACAGGGAGATTATTTATAAATTTCATGATATTTATTTATGGTATTAATATTTTCCGTATCTTTAGGGAAATTCTTTATTTACTTACCTTAATTAAAGAGATGAGAGATAAAAACTGGCAGTCTTTGGACTGTCTTTATTTTTTTGCTTAGTTTAACGTAGTACATCACATAATTGAAAGGAATCTGTGTTATATGCTATAATTATACTGATAATAGATATCATCTAAATAAAAAGAGGTGTTTAGTTGTGACTTTATACATGAGTATAATAATTGGTCTTTTTGGTTCATTCCTGATGTTTTTAGGAGACATGACCCTATATTATGATCCAAAAGATTACGATGGCAGGGATACTATTAATAGTATTATTGGCATAATGAAAAATGTTAGCATAAAAAGATTATACATTGGTGGTCTTTTAGGTCCAATATGTGCCTTTATATATTGTATTGGGTTTTTACATATTGTTTTGGCTATACAAGAAAAGTATTTAACTATCGGTTGGTTTGTATTTTTAATAAATGTTTTTGGTATGATATTGGGAGGGGCTTATCACATTCAATGTGCCTACTTAGGCCTTTTATCAAGATGTGAAAATAAGGGAGCTTTTGATGAATTTTTAAAATTTTTAAAATTTCAAGCAAAAATAGTTTTTGGAATTATGGCTATAGCAAATATAGGAATAACATTGGTAATTTTATTTGGACTCACAGTATTTCCAAGCTGGCAAGCCTTATTTACACCCATATTTCTTTTGATTCTTACTCCCCTTGCTGATAGATTGCCAAAGGGACTACATATGATCATTCGCGGAGGATGGTTTAACTTAATATATTTTATTTACTACCTAACCTTATTAATGCACTGTACTAATATGAATTAATAAAATGAATTATTTACAGGAGAAAATTTATGAAACAATTAGATTTTATTGATGACAAGAAAACAAAAGCTGACTACAAAAACTGGGTTCCTGAAAGCTTACTTAGAAATTTTATTGGAGCAACCGTAATTACTTTTATTCTCTTTATAATTTTCGCAGGGACAGACCTTGTTTTCAGTGGAACTCATAGGATTATCTGTGGAATTATTTTAGGAATTGGAGTCTTGATACTTCTATTTTCTTCAATTATGCTTTATGTTATGTATCGAACATTTGACTATAGGGGTAAGAGGAAACTCGCCAAAACTATCATAGAAGGTGTGGCTCAATATGTTGAGATACCAGATGGTGGAGTTGGACTTGATGTAGGATGTGGTAGCGGTGCACTTACCATAGCTTGTGCAAAAAGAAATCCAAAAGCGACCATGGTGGGCTGTGATATTTGGAGTGGCTCATATAAAACTGAATTTTCTAAGGAACTCTGTGAAAATAATGCAAAATTAGAGGGAATAGAAAATGTGAGATTTAAAGAAGGAAATGCAGTGAATCTTCCATTTGAAGATGAAAGCTTCGATGTGGTGACAAGCAACTACGTTTATCACAATATAATGGGACATAATAAGCAGAAACTACTATTGGAAACTTTGCGTGTTCTTAAAAAAGGTGGAGTTTTTGTCATACATGATTTGATTAAGAAATCAAATTACGGAGATATAGAAAAATTTATCGAAGAACTTAAAGAAGAAGGATACGAAGATATAAAACTAATAGACACGACCAATGGAATGTTTGTCGGGCATAGAGAAGCTAAGTTTTTGAGTCTTGCAGGTTCAATGTTGTTCATCGGTAGAAAACATAGATAGGGAATAAAAACTTATTCAGATAATGAGGAATTAAATGAACTTTATTACCTATGGAAATAGAAATAATAAGTCAATATTATTTATTCATGGGCTTGCCTCAACTGCAGACCTATGTTTCAACCCCCTTTTGCCTTATTTGCAAGATTATTTTGTAATTTTCTGTGAATTGGACGGACATTATGGAAGTAATCCAAAAGATTTAACTTCAATGGCTGAAACCATAGATTCCATAGAGAGCTACATATTAAATGAAATGGGCGGAAACGTATACGGACTGTGCGGTTTTTCCATGGGAGCTACCATTACAGTTGAACTAGTTGGAAGAGGAAATATTTCTGCTTCTAGAGTTCTGATAGATGCGGCTATTACTGCCGAATTGGGCTTGATGGCAAGGCCATTTACCTGTGCTTTTATCATTGGTACAAGTAGAATCAAAAATAAAAAGCCTCTACCTAAATTTTTATTAGATAAGATTATGGGCAGGGATAATCTAAGCGTAATAGAAATGATGTATCCGCAAATTTCAAAAAACACTATTAAAAACGTCTGCAAGTTTATCTATCATTACAAGCCTCCAAAAAATTTAACCAACTTTTCAAATCCGGTAATATTTTGGCGAGGAAGCGAAGAGCCAATACCTGCGAAAAGTGAAAAAATATTAAGAGATTATCTTCCGCAAATGAAAACAGAAGTATTTGAAGGAATGGGCCACGGACAATTTCTCCACGAACATCCCAAAGAATACGCTGAGAAGCTAAAAATCTTTTTGGAAAATAAATAAGGAGAATATTATGGATATAACACGAGCAATATTAGATGGAATTGCAATGGCTGCTATCTTTAACGGTGCAGTGGCAGCTTTCGTACTGATTAACCCGAGATTTTTCTTCGATTCCTATCCAAAAGAAATACAAAATTCTGCTCCAGAGAAGATGACGAAAGAAGAAAAAAGAATAAATACAATACTTACGATTATAATTTCAGGAATCGTATTTATATATGGAGTGAGCTCTCTTTTACATACTGGAATAAGAGGGCTTAGAGATCTTTTTTGGATGAGCTATATTCAGTGGATAATATTAAACTTGGGAGATTTCTTTTTATTGGATGTACTTTTATTCCAGGGCAAGTACAAGGATAGGATAGTCATACCGGGTACAGAAGGACATGAGGACTACGAGTTTGGAAATTGGATGAAACATTTGGCCATTAAGGAACATTTTATCTTGGTGCCATTTTTACTAATTCCAATCGTATCTATAGTAGAAGCGTGGATAGTGCTGCTACTTGGATTATAAAATAAAATTTGAAAGAAAGGAATACAAGAAGTCGCAATAGAAAAAGCTTTTGTTGAAAGCTATAGGCAATTATGTTATGCAGATTCAACAATAATAGATGACTTTTTAAAATTGTTGAAGAAGAAATTAATGATAACACTTTATTTAAATGATTAAACAATTCGTTCAGTAGCTGAAACTAAAAAAATATCTCATCCAGCTCTCATAAAGAGAAGAAATAAGATATTGGACAAGATGAGAGAATTGCTGAAAGACTTTAAATAGTGTTTAAAATATGCAGGCATAGTAAAATCTGCCTGCTTTTAAAATGGAAAATCATACCGAAAAATGATATAATTAATATATATTTTTTAGGGAGAAAATAAGATGAGCAGTGAGTTTCAATCTCCAATTACAATAAAAGATGCAATAGATAACATCCATACTAGACAATTTTTATTACCAGCAATTCAAAGAAAATTTACTTGGTCGAGTAATCAGATTGAGATGCTATTTGATAGTATTATGCAAGGGTATCCTATTAATTCTTTTATGTTTTGGAAGATAACAGATAGCAAAATAAAAAGAGGCTATAAATTCTATGAGTTTATAACTAGATACAGAGAATTCTTTTCGGAAAATAATAGAGATATTGATACAAGGGGAGTTCCTGATTTTGATGCAGTTATAGATGGACAACAAAGATTAACAAGCTTATACATTGGCTTAAGAGGTAGTTATGCATATAAAATGCCTAGAAAATGGTGGAAAGATACAGAAGAATGCATTCCTACTAGAGAATTATATTTAAATTTAATTGCACCTATAAATCAAGAATATGATAATCAAAAGGAATTTGATTTTAGATTTCTGTCAAAATTAGATTTAGAGAAATTTGATAAAGATCGAGATACATATTTTTGGTTTAGAGTCGGTGAAGTGTTAGACCTAGATACTAAAGATAAAGTTGATAAGTATCTAGATGATAATAAACTAAATGAGAATAATTATGCTGACAAGACATTAAATCAATTATTTCAAGTTATTCATATAGACAAGTTAATAAATTATTATCTACAAGAAGAACAAGAACCTGATAAAGTGCTTGAAATTTTTATTAGGACTAATAGTGGAGGGACACAATTATCTTTTTCGGATTTACTTATGTCTATTGCGTCTGCTAATTGGAAAGAGATAGATGCTCGTAAGGAAATAGAAAAATTAGTAGAGGAAGTTTATATGATTGGGCGTCCTGGTTTCATTATTGATAAAGATTTTGTTTTAAAAACTTGTTTAGTACTATTTAATGAAGACATAAAGTTTAAATTAAAAAATTTCACATATGAAAATGTTAATAAATTTGAAAATAATTGGAGTAGAGTAAGAAAAAGCATAATTGCAGCATTTTCTTTATTCGAATCTTTAGGATTTAATGACAAAACTTTTAGAGCAAAAAATGCAGCAATTCCAATAATATATTATATCTACTATAACAATCTAGAAACAACTATTTCTAGTCCTATCTACAAGAATAAAGAAAATAAAGATAGAATAGCAAAATGGTTAATACTTACGTTTATTAAGTCGGTATTCGGTGGACAAACTGATTCCGTTCTAAAGAAAATGAAGTCTGTTTTGGAAGCGAATTCAGGAAAAGACTTTCCGGATAAAGAGCTAATGGATGCTTTTAAAAATGATCCGGCAAGAAATTATAGTTTTGATGACGAATTTATAGATGGTTTATTAGAAGCAGAGAAGGATTCTAATAATGCATACTACATATTGCATTTAATGTATTCAAATTTGGATTTTTCAAACCAAGATTTTCATCAAGATCATTTACATCCGTCAACCATTTTCACTGACGAGAAAAAATTTAATAATTTGATTCCATATGAAGTTCAAGATTTTGCCAAGAAAAGAGAAAACTGGAATGGAGTTGCTAATTTGCAATTATTAAACGGAAGGCAAAATGAATCTAAGAAGGATAAGTCTCTTAAAGAATGGGTTGATGCGGAAAACAAGACACATGATGATTTATTTTTATCTGATGAAATTAGTTTGGAAATAAAAGATTTTAAGGATTTTATTATTGATAGAAAAGCAAATATAAAAAAATATATTAAGAGTATTATTGGATAGTTAAATTAGCAGATCTTAATGGTCTGCTTTTTTTTAAAAAATTTCGTTACCAAAGATGGCAAATTTCACTTTATACAGTGAGGGATATTGACCTGCCCCAAAAGTTAGACCTAAAATCTAAAATAGAGCAAGACCTTCAAAAGAAAAAGTTTTCTAATAAATCAAAATAAGAAAAAGTGGTATAATATATGTGAGAATAGATATCAATAGGAGGAGGAAATGTTTAAGCGTTTTTTTGAAAATTTTAGAAAACCGAAAGACAATTTTGGCGGCAGATTTATGTTAAAAAGCATGAATAAAGGACATGAAAAATTGGCAAGTTGGGGAAGGTCTTACATAAATATTGAAAACGATTATATTGTCCTAGATTTGGGCTGCGGCGGGGGTCGTAACATAGAATATTTTTTAACTAAAGCAAAAAAAGTTTACGGAATTGACCACTCAGAAACAAGTGTAAAGATGGCTAGTGAGATAAATAAAGAAGCGATTGAGTCTGGAAGATGCGGAATTTTTCTGGGAGACGTAAGAAGCCTTCCTTTTGAAGATGAATCCATAGATATCGTCACAGCGTTTGAAACTATTTATTTTTGGAATGATATAGAAGAATGTTTTAAAGAAATTTATCGTGTGCTTAAAAAGGGCGGACAATTTTTAATATGCAATGAAGTATCATCTATGAAAAGAAAAGATGTAAAAAAATTAGCCGATATGATAGAAATGGAAGTATACACACCCTACGACTTAACAAAAATGCTTGGAAAATTGGGATTTAATTTTGAATATCATTTAGATAGAAAACAACAAGTCGTATTTATCGCAAGAAAATAGGAAAGACAAAGAAAGGCAATGATAAAAATGAAATATCACAGTTTTTATTTCTATCAGTTTCAACATCCTATGAAAAAAGTTTTGGTGGAAAAATATGGAAGAAAGTATGCTAGGGATATCCTCAAAAAAAGCAAAAAAATTTATCGAAAACTAGTAGAAGAAGCAGATGATATCGGAGATGATAATCCAATGGCATACAATGAGATGTTCGCTCTTGTATTTGTTGCACCATATCTAGCAAGCGAAAAAGAAATTCCTCCAGAGACCATCCAGGAAATGATGCGTCGCTCTCTGTATTTTGTCAAATGGTTTTTTTCATTAACTAATCTAAATACTAAGAGAGGAAAAGAGGCCAATAAGAAAAATATAGTTAAGTATTATAAATGGTATACAGAAGAAAAAGAAAAGCTCTATCCCACATCATTTAAGGTCGATTTTCAGGGAGAACCATATGAGGGCGCCTGTTATTACAGAATTACTCGTTGTCCTATTTGTACATACACTAAAAAGCTTGGGGTACATGAATTAATGCCGCTATTCTGTGAATTGGATGAGGTTATGATAAGTCTTCAACATGGAGTTTTACATAGAAAAGGCACGATAGCAAATGGAGCAGATTGTTGTGATTATTTTATCACAGGAGATAGAGAATGAACCAATGTTATATGAATAAGAAATTGGTAAAGTTTGTGATTAATTTATTATTATTGGAGTAGAATAAAATGAGCTTAACTTATAAAATTGCATCGACAATTGTAAGACTTATCGGAGTCAAAAAAATGTTTTTAAAGAACAAGGAAGAGATGCTTGAGTATGCAAAAAGTGAAAATGCAAAAATAGTATTTGATTTAGAAAAGGCAAAGGCAAGGGCTACGAGAAAGAATTATTATCTTTATGATAGAGATGTTATGGGTTACAGACTGATTTCATATCAAAAAAATCAAACGCCCGCCGACGGTGCAGTTCTTTATCTATTTGGCGGAGGAATGATTACACAACCGAATAAACTGGATTTTAAATTATCGGAAAGAATAATGGAACAAACCGGAAAAGATGTTTGGTTTTTATTTTATCCTCTTTGTTCAGAAGATGTAAAGATAGATAAGACATATGAAGTATCATTTGAAGCCTATAGGCTTATGACCGAAAGTTACAAGGCAGAAAATATCAGCGTCCTTGGATTTTCGTCAGGAGCTTGTCTATCACTAGGGATTTTTTTGCATAACAACGCCATAGGAAGACCACTACCAATGCCAGGCAAAATTATTTCAGTTTCTCCAGGAGGAATTCCCGATGTAACTGTCGATGAAAACAAAGAAATTTGGGAAAGAGTAAATGCCCTTAACCACAAGGATGTAATGATTGATCCGACGTACATTAAAACAGCAAGAGAAATCGCAAAAGGAGATAAAGACATACCTGAATATATGTTAGATGGAACTGTAGGAGATTTTACCGATTTTCCGAAAACATATTTTTATTTCGGAGAAAATGAATGCCTCTACGCCTTTGCGCAAACCTTTAAAAAAGCAATGGAAAAATACCACGTACCATACGAAATTATTGTCGGAAAAGGAATGTGCCACTGCTATCCATTGGTGAGATTTTTTAAAGAAGGAAGAGAAGCACAAGATGAAATTATTGAATTGTTAGGACAATAATTGAGGACAGACAATGAAATCACAAGAATTTATAATGCCGATATTCGGTGTCGGGCCAATATATGTAATTACTTGTCTAATCCTTACAATCGCTGGGATATGGCTTCATCTCAATGGATACATTTATCAAGGAAACATGATTAAAGGCAAAATATTTTTCATTATAGCTGGGATATTCATGATTATTTTGGGAATATATTTATGGATACAAGCAGTAATAGTTCAGAAAATAAATAAAAAAGTTACAGAAAAAAAGTTGATAACAACAGGAGTATACAGCATAGTAAGAAATCCTGTTTATTCAGCATTTATATTTATATTCACAGGTATACTTTTATTTACAGCAAACTATATTTTGTTAATACTTCCATTTGTATTTTGGGCTTTTTTAACAATATTAATGAAAAACACAGAAGAAAAATGGTTAAAAAATGAATTTGGAAAAGAGTATGAAATATATTTAAAACAAGTAAATCGAGTAATACCACGGATCAGAAGAAAATAAAATTAATCTTATGCAAGCATCTACAGTTGTAGGTGCTTTTTTATGGATAATTTTAGGAAGAGATAATAAATACAGAAATATATAAAGCTAGACCGCCAAATACTTGAATGAAAACTTGCCAAATACTTGAATAAAAAATGGACAAATACTTGAATGAAAACTTACCAAACACTTGAATGAAAATCTACTAAAGTAACTTGCATGGGAATAAATTATTCAAAAGTATTCAATATTAGATAAAGATAATAAATAATAGGTAAAAATATTACACATAAATGTTGACTTAAATTAACATAAATTGCTATTTATGGAGAAATACAAATTACCTTTAAGAAAATAAGTTAATGCATCAATAAAAAACGAATAGAATCATTGTTGAATTTAAAGGTAAGGATATAAATAGAAGATAGATTCGATGAATTATATCGTAAATAAAACAAGAATATATGTGATATTGAAAATTTAGAAGAAAACTTAAAATTTATTAATATTCTGGATTAATTTTTTTGCTATTACAGATTAATCTATAAAATTTTTGAATTCTTTCAACAGGACTATCTTATTCAAGAAGGTATGCTATATAATATAGGTATACATCGAAAATAAACTGCATAAATTTAAGAATTACGGGTGGTGATGAAATGAGTAAAATATTAAATAAAAAACAAATGACCGAAGAAGATATTAAACTTCATTATATTACACCGTCTATTATCTCTAAATGGGATAAAAATAAGATTACTATGGAAACAAAAATTACAGACGGAAAGATTAATATTCGTGGGAATCTAATATTTAGAGAAAAACCAAAGAGAGCTGACTATATACTATACTTAAATAACAACAATCCGATCGCTGTTGTAGAGGCAAAAGACAATCGAAAGAGTGTTTCTCATGGTTTACAACAAGCGATGGAATATGCAAAGATGCTTGATTTGCCATTTGCTTATAGTTCTAATGGTGATGGTTTCATGGAGCATGATTTTTTGACAGGAAAAGAGCGAGAGCTTTCTATGTCTGAATTCCCTACTGAGGAAGAATTGATTAGACGATTTAAAAACGAAAAAAATAATGGAATGGGAATTACAGAACAAGAAGAAAAAATTATTGAACAACCATACTATTCTAGTCAAAGCACTTATCCACCACGATATTATCAAAGAATTGCGATAAATAGAACTCTTGAAGAAATATCAAAAGGAAAAGATAGATTGCTTCTTGTTATGGCAACAGGAACAGGTAAAACATATACTGCTTTTCAAATAGTGTATCGTTTATTGCAAAGTGGTCAAAAGAAAAAAATATTATACTTAGCAGATAGAAATGTTTTAGTTGACCAAACAATTTCACAAGACTTTGCGCCATTAAAAAAAGTTGTACATAAGATCAATGTTGCAAAAGATGATCCTACAACAATTACATCTCATCAAGTTTATTTTTCTCTGTACCAGCAATTAGTCGGAGATGACGACAAGGAACATTTCTCTGAATTATTTAATCCAGATTTTTTTGACTTGATAATAGTTGACGAATGTCACAGGGGATCAGCAAAAGAAGATTCTAGGTGGAGACGTGTATTGGAATATTTTAATTCTGCGGCACAAATCGGTATGACGGCTACTCCTAAAGAAACAAAATACGTATCTAATACTCATTATTTTGGGGAGCCGATATATACTTATTCACTTCGTGAAGGCATTGAAGATGGATTTCTTGCTCCATTTAAAGTCATCAACATTACCACAGATATTGGAGAAGGATGGCGCCCATTCAAAAATCAACTAGATAAATATGGCAAAGAAATAGAAGACAGAATATACAATAATACTGACTATGACTATAATATTGTAATAGAAGACAGAACACAGCAAGTTGCAAAGGAAATAACGGCTTATTTAAAAGCTACAGATAGGATGGCAAAAACAATTGTATTTTGTCCTACAGAAGATGCGGCAGAAAGAATGAGAGTAGCGCTTGTCAATTTAAATTCTGACATAGTTAAATATCATCCAGACTATTGTGTTCGTATTACAGGTAGCGATGAAATTGGTAAAGGGAAATTAGATTACTTCATATCAGTATCTTCAAAATATCCTGTAATAGCAACTACATCTAAACTTTTATCTACTGGTGTAGACACGAAAATGGTGAAACTAATTGTATTAGACCAAATGCTAAACTCAATGACAGAATTCAAGCAAATTATTGGTAGAGGAACAAGAATTAGAGAAAACGAAGGAAAGACACATTTTGTAGTAATGGATTTTAGAAATGTAACTAGATTATTTGCAGATCCAGACTGGGATGGACCGATTATTGTCGATACAGGGTTTGATCCTAATAAACATCAATCAGATAGAGTACGTGAAAAAGATGAGCCATACGGATTCGATAAAGATAAACGAAGCGTACCTACTATAGATAAAAATGGTCTGAAAGTTAAAATAATCAACAAGACAGTTTCTATTTATGATACAAACTCCAAGTTGCTAAGACGAGAAAGCATAATCGATTATACTAAAGAAAACATACGAGGAGAATATGCTGATTTAGATGATTTTATTCGCAGCTGGAGAAAAGATCCACAAAAAGAGATTATAAGAAAAATGTTAGAAGAATCAGGAATAGATATAGACTTTTTGAAGCAAGAGAACAACATGGAAAATGTTGATGATTTTGATTTTATTTGTCACATTGCTTATGATAAAAAACCATTGACAAGAAAAGAAAGAGCAGATAATGTAAAAAAACACGATTTCTTTAGCAAATATAGTGGTGTAGCAAGAGAAGTTTTAGAAGCATTGTTAGATAAATATATGAATCAAGGAATACGAGAAATTACAAGCATTGATGTACTAAAATTAGATCCAATTATTAGACTTGGAAAACCATCAAAAATCATTAAAGAGTTTGGCGGTAGGGATTTATACAATAGTGCAATCATTGATTTACAGAATGCTATATATGAAAATGAGGTAGGTTAAAATGATAAATTTAAGTGGCTTTGTAAAAAAGCTTAGAGATATAATGCGTAACGATTCAGGTATAAATGGTGACGCACAACGTATTGAACAAATTGCCTGGATGTTATTCTTAAAAGTCTACGATAGTAAAGAAGATGATTGGGAGATAGACAATATAAATTACGAATCTATTATCCCAGATGAATATAGATGGGTTAATTGGGCACACGATGACAAAACAGGAAAAGCGTTGACAGGAGATGAATTATTAGAATTTGTAAATAATGGACTGTTTCCAACCTTGAAAAATCTCCAAGTAGATATGAACACACCGATCAATAAAGCTATTGTTAAAACTACTTTTGAAGATGCAAATAACTATATGAAAGATGGAGTACTTTTGCGCCAAGTAATAAATGTAATTGACGAGATAGATTTTTCGGACTATGAAGAAAGCCATGCTTTTGGTGACATATATGAATCTATTTTAAAAGAACTTCAAAGTGCTGGATCATCAGGAGAATTCTACACTCCACGTGCCGTAACAGATTTCATGGCAATGATGATTAGACCTGGAATTGGTGAAAAAATGGCGGATTTCGCATGTGGAACAGGGGATTTTTGACTTCTTGGTTAAAAGAATTAAAAAAACAAGTAAAAACAGTTGCTGATGAAGAAGCTTATAGCAATTCTATTTATGGAATTGAAAAGAAACAATTTCCATATATGCTTTGTATCACGAATATGCTCATACATGACCTAGATGTACCAAATATTTACCATGATAATTCACTACTAAAAGATATATTAGATTATACAGACGAAGATAAGTTTGATGTAATACTGATGAATCCACCATATGGCGGGTCTGAAAAAGAAGACGTAAAAAACCACTTCCCACAAGATTTGGCAAGTTCTGAAACAGCAGATTTATTCATGTCGGTAATAATGTACAGGTTAAAAGAAAATGGAAGAGCAGCAGTCATACTACCAGATGGATTTTTATTTGGATCAGATAACGCAAAAATAAATATCAAAAAAAATCTTATCAATAAGTTCAACCTGCACACAATTATAAGGATGCCTAACAGCGTATTCGCACCATATACATCAATAACAACGAATATACTTTTCTTCGACAATACAGGGAAAACTAAAGAAACTTGGTATTATAGAATGGACATGCCAGAAGGTTACAAGAATTTCTCCAAGACAAAACCAATGAAGTTAAAACATTTTGATAAAGTTGTTGATTGGTGGAATAATCGTGAAGAAATAGAAATAGATGGGTTCTACAAATCCAAGAAATTCACAGCCCAAGAAATAGTAGACCAAAACTACAACCTCGACCAATGCGGATACCCACACGAAGAAGAAATAATTCTAGACCCGATGGATTTGATCTATGAATATCAAGAACAAAGACAAACCCTCAATGCAAACATAGACACAATCCTAAATCAAATAACAAAACTACTTGGAGAGCAATAATGACACCGCAAGAATTAAAAAATTCTATATTACAAAGAGCTATAGAAGGTAAATTAGTAGACCAAAGACCTGAAGAAGGTAATGCTTCGAACATAATTAAAGAGTTATTAAACGAAAAACAAAAATTATTAGAAGAAGGAAAATTATATAAAAAGAAACCTACAGCTCCTTTTTTTGATGGTGATTATCCATTTGACATACCAGAAACATGGTCTTGGGTTCAATTATCTGATGTATCAATTATACAAGAAGGAGCAGGAATTAGAAAATATCAGTACAAGGTTGATGGGATACAGTTGCTTTGTGTTACAAATATTTTAGAAAGTAATATTGATTTAGCAAAAAAACAATTATTTGTATCTGAAAAAGAGTATTTTGAAAAATATCAACATTTAACGCCTCTGAAAGGCGATATTTTAACGGCATGTTCTGGAGGTAGTTGGGGAAAAGTTGCAATTTATAATTTAGATGATACTATAATGTTAAATACTAGCACTTTGAGAATGAGATTTTTTGGAGATTTATCAAATAACAAATATTTATACTATGTTACACAATCAGCTTTTTTTAAAGAACAACTGAAAAGACAATTAGTAGGAATTCAACCAAATTTTGGATATGCTCATTATTCAAGGATAGAATTTCCCCTCCCACCACTTGCAGAACAAAAACGAATAGTAGAAAAAATTGAAGAGATTATGCCGCTTGTAGATGAGTACGAAAAAAATTGGCAAAAACTTGAAGAATTGAACAAAAAATTCCATGAAGATATGAAGAAATCTATCCTACAAGAAGCAATAAAAGGGAAATTGGTAGAGCAAAGGCCTGAAGAAGGCACAGGCGAAGAGCTTTATAAACTAATACAAGAAGAAAAAAATAAACTTGTAAAAGAAGAAAAAATAAAAAAACAAAAACCACTAGAAGAAATAAAAGAAGACGAAATTCCTTTTGATATACCTGAAAATTGGAAATGGGTAAGGCTTGGAGATGTTGTTAATATTGTTTCTTCAAGACGTGTTCATAAGTCTGATTGGAAATCTGAGGGAATTCCTTTCTATAGGGCCAGAGAAATAGGCAAGCTTTCTGAAAATGGATACGTAGACAATGAACTTTTTATATCCGAAGAACTTTTTAATAAATTATCAAAATCTGGAGTTCCGCAACCTGGAGATTTGATGGTAACTGCAGTCGGGACATTAGGAAAAACATATATTGTACTTGAAGACGATAAATTTTATTATAAAGATGCATCTGTAATATGCTTTGAAAATTTTTCAAATATAGTTTCAGAATATCTTAAGTTTGTAATGCATTCAGAAATGATGATGAATCAAATTAGAAGTAACTCTGGTGGAACCACAGTTGCAACTCTCACGATAAGTCGTACTTCCAATTATTTAATCCCTCTCCCACCACTTGCAGAGCAAAAACGCATTGTAGAAAAACTTGATGAAATGCTACCATATTGTGATGAACTTCTGAAAATAATTTAATTAATATTAAATTTTAAATAAAAGAGCGAAATAATTAGAAAACAATTTAATCAGAACAATTTTCTTTCTATAATAACTCTTAATAAAATATTATGTACAGAAAACCGGGTGACGCTTTTGAACTGACCCCCAAAAGTTAGACCTAAAAACTAACTAAAGGAGGTCAGTTTTTTAATGGCAAAATATAGCACAGAA
>OIEX01000158.1_pt1 | contig 44513 bp, 33 predicted proteins | sample 1581911 | NCBI WGS metagenome assembly OIEX01 (sample SAMN07977761, study PRJEB24534) | human gut metagenome | reverse complement strand
GATGATGATGATTTTTTCAACGATAAGATGGTTCACAAAGAGAGACTCCGGTCTTCTCACGGTTACAGGCAGAATAGATAAACCGCCTGGATGTAGCCACCACTAAATGTAGGGGTACCTGAATACGAAGCCAGGCCTTCCCGGATTATCTGTCTTATGACCGCGTAAACGCATAGCAACGCCATAAAAGCGACATTCATTTCCGACACATGCTGCCGGAGTCCCCTTCTCCGACGCATCAGGCTGGGTGATAAAACGACGGCGGCTGCCCGGTCACGCGGCGGAACATGGTGGCGAAAGAGGACGCATTGTCGTATCCAAGGGATAATGCCACTTCGTTCACCGGTTTGCCTGCTATCAACCATGCCAGGGCGCTCACCACGCAGGCTCGCTGTCGCCAGGCGGAAAATGACAGGCCCAGCTGCTTCAGGAAATGGCGGCGAAAGGTACTAGGACTCATAAACAGCGCCCTGGCCCAGCGCGCCGCAGGATCATGGATAGAGGGGTTAAGCAAAAAAGCCTGACAAAGCGCCAGCAGCGCCGGATGCTGCGGCAACGGAATGTCAAATTCGCGGACCGGCATGGCGGCCAGTTCCAGCAACATCAACTGTATCAGCGTGCGATCGCGTGGGCTGTCGTACAACGGTGGTAAATCCACAGCCTCAAGCAGTAGCTGGCGCAACAGCGGCGAGACGCTGATCACTTCGCAACGACGGTGTTTAATGAAAGCGGCCACACAATCTGGCTCAATATACAAGCTACGCGTGGTCACCCCTGCAAATCTGACGGCATGCACGGTTTCAGGGGGGATCCAGACAGCGTGTTGCGGAGGAACCACCCATTCTCCGTCCTGCGTAGTGACATACATCAGTCCGGTCGCGCCATACAGTAGCTGTGCGCGACGATGCTGGTGCGGGGGCAGGATAAATCCCTGCGCATAGTCATTACCTAACGCCACCACATCACGATCGAGTCGATCGACCTCGTCAATTTTTACGTTGCGCACACCTGCCTCCCTCTGACCGATTTACAAAGGTAATTGAGCGCTACGCAAATGGGAAGCAGTACGCGACCGGTATAAGCTGCTCGCTCATTTTCAGGTCGGGGATACTCTCTTGAATGAGATCGTTATTATTGCGCTGGCAGGCTTTACTACCGGCATTACCACGGTGCTGTTCGGCTTCGGCGGCGGCTTTGTGGTGGTGCCCTTTGTCTATCAACTGATGCTCCGGCAGCCGGCGATCGCGGGCAACGCCATGCATGTCGCGGTGGCTACCTCAACGGCGGTGATGATATTTAACGCCGGCTGGGTCAGCTATCGAAACTGGCGGGCGGGCAGGCTTGCCGCGCAGACGCTGTTTCCGTTGTTATGGTTTATTGCCATTGGGGCGGTGGTGGGCTCCTGTCTGGCGGGGATATTGAGCGAGAATATTGTTCGCGCGCTGTTTATTCTCTATATGCTGGCAACCATCAGCGATTGTTTGTTGCGCAAGGGTTTTTTCACGGGCAGCGCTCGGCGTCGCCTGTCCCTGCCAGTGGTCACCGGCGGCGGTGTGATTATCGGTACGATCGCCGCATTGCTGGGCGTGGGCGGCAGCGTCATGACGGTGCCCCTGCTACGGCGACACGGGTATGCAATGCAGGAGTGCGTCAGCGCATCCAACCCGCTTTCTTTGCCCGTGGCGCTATGCGGGGCTGTGACCTATGCCGTTATTGGCTGGCACAGCATTCCGCTGAGCGGATTTCTGGGGTTTATCAGCCTGAAAATTTTAGGCCTGCTCGTCCTGACCGGCTGGGCCGGGATAGTGTTTAGCCGCCGGGCAATCCCTGCGGTACCTGATGTATGGTATGCGCGCATCTATGTGCTGCTGCTGTGCCTGGTACTCCTCGCCATGCTTATTCAATAATCAAATTACATTCTGGTGAACCGGTGTAACAGACGCGGCCGGGCGGAGCCCTCTCCCTGGAGAGAGGGCCAGGTTCAGGGGCAACAAGCTACCCGCGATACGGATGGGTTTCGCGCCAGTGGTCGGCAATCTGCTGCCGGGTGCAGACCCACACCTTGTCGTGCTGCTGGATATAGTCAAGGAAACGCTGCAGCGCGCGGAAACGGCCCGGACGCCCAAGCAGCCGGCAGTGCATTCCCACGGACATCATCTTCGGCGCGGTTTCACCCTCGGCATACAGCACGTCAAAGCTGTCTTTCAGATAGGTATAAAACTGCTCCGCGGTGTTGAATCCCTGGGCGGTAGCGAAGCGCATGTCGTTGGCGTCGAGGGTATAAGGCACGATCAGGTGCGGCCGCTGGCTGCCGTCGCTGCAGGCCACTTCGCTCCAGAAAGGTAAATCATCGCCGTAATAATCGCTGTCGTAGTCAAAGCCGCCGTGCTCCACCACCAGCTGGCGGGTGTTAGGGCTGTCGCGGCCGGTATACCAGCCGGTGGGCGGTTTGCCGAACAGGTCGGTCAGTACCTGCACCGCTTTTTGCAGATGCGCGCGCTCCTCGGCGATATCCATGTGCTGATAGTGGATCCAGCGCCAGCCGTGGCTGACCACATCGTAATCCGCAGCCTTGATCGCCGCCACAATCTCCGGATGCCGCGCCAGCGCCATCGCCACGCCGAAGACCGTCAACGGCAGCCCGCGCTGGCTGAACTCGCGATGGATGCGCCAGAACCCTGCCCGGCTGCCGTACTCATAGAGTGAATCCATCGACATATGGCGCGCCGGGTAGCTGGCGGCGCCGATAATATCGGACAGGAACTGTTCCGAACCCGCATCGCCATGCAGGACGTGATTCTCCGCGCCTTCCTCATAGTTGAGGACAAACTGCACCGCGATCCGCGCCCCACCCGGCCAGCGCGCGTGCGGCGGCTCCCCTGCGTAACCTCGCAGATCGCGAGGATAGTGTTCCTGGTTCTCTCCCATCTCCTGCCCCTTTTAAAATGGATTTAACGACTGAAACTGTCCGCTTAACGCTTTTTTCTCCGGGAACGCTAAGTCCCCATGCTTGCTGGTCGCCAGGCCCAGCGCGACCAGCGACTCCACCATCTTCACCGCCGCGCTGACGCCATCGATCACCGGCACCCGCAGCTCGCGGGTCAGCTCCTGCGCCAGGGTCGCCATCCCGCCGCAGCCAAGAACAATCGCCCCGCTACCATCCTCTTTCAGCGCGCGAATGCAGCGCTCACGCACTTTCTCCTGCGCCAGGCCACTGCCGTCTTCCAACGCCAGCACCGGCAAGTCAATGGCGTGCAGCGCCGCGCAGTGTTGATGAAATCCGTACTGGTGCAGCAAATGACGGGCGATGATCAGCGTGCGCGGCAGCGTGGTCACAATAGAGAAACGAGTGGCGACCATCGTCGCCATATGCATTGCCGCCTCCGCGATACCGATCACCGGCCCCTGGGCCAGCTCCCGCGCCGCCAGCAGCCCCGGGTCGCCGAAGCAGGCGATCACATGCCCATCCACTCCCTGCTCGCGTCCGGCCCTGATCTGCTCCAGCACGCCGACCGCCGCGATGGCTTCGTCAAAGTGGCCCTCAATTGACGGCACCCCGGCGCGGGGACAGACCGCAAGGATCTCGGTGCCCGGCGCAGCGACCGCACGCGCAGCGGCGCCTATCGTTTCAGTCATCGCCAGGCTGGTGTTGGGGTTAATCACTTGTATACGAACGGAAGACATCACGACTCCTTGTGGCCGGCGAACAGCCGGGAAAAATCGGGCAGGCTGACGCCATCGCGCTCGAAGCACAGGCTGGCGACAATATGATCAAAATGGTGCATCAGCGCCTCGCTGAGCGGCTGCAGGGCTTTATCCCGCAGCAAACCGACCAGCTGCTGGTGATCGTCGCAACGGCAGCCCTGTCGCCAGGGGGCGCCCCAGGCGGCAATCACTAAAGAGGAGCGCTGGCTGAGGCGGGTCACCATCTCGGTGAGCACCGGGTTGCCGGAGATAGCCTGCAGCTGAATATGAAAGTCAGCGGAGTGGCGGATCGCCGCCGGGCCGTCGTGCGCCGCATGGGCCTGCTGTTCACGCTGAATAATGTTCTCCAGCGCCGCCAGATGCGGCGGCTGACAGCGCGCGATCACATCGGGGAGATTGGCGACCTCGAGCAGCGCCCGGGTGCGAAAGATCGCCTGGGACTCTTCCACGCTCGGGCTGGTGACGTGTGCACCACGTTTGGGCGTCAACGTGACCAGTTGCACAGCGGCGAGTCGTTGCAGCACCTTTCTGATGCCGGTGCGGCTCACGGCGAACACCTCCGCTAGCGCCTCTTCCGGCAGTTTGCTGCCCGGCGGCAGCTGATGTTCGACGATAGCCGTCATCAGCGCCTGGTAAATGCTTTCGTCCTTGTCCTGCAGCGCTGGCGCGGCCTGGAGACGATGTTCATTATTCATTAACCCACTCCGGTTTCACTTATCGATAGCAGATCGTATACATAAAATTTGATTTTTGTATACAAGATTCATCATTCTGGCCTGGATCCTGCAATAGCCTCAGCAATCCATATCAAAGGGTTTTCATTCAGAGGAGCAGGTTTCATGCCACATTCATCCCACACGCAGCAGACGAAGACTCACAAGGCGGCCGCCGGCTACAGTCCGCGGCTATGTAATGACGATCTGGCGCCGACCCGCGACCAGAACTGGAGCTGGTACAATATCTTTTCATTCTGGATGTCGGACGTGCACAGCATGGGCGGCTACGTAGTGGCGGCGAGCTTCTTTACGCTTGGGCTGGCCAGCTGGCAGGTTCTGCTCTGCCTGCTGGTGGGCATCTGTATTGTCCAGCTGTGCGCCAACCTGGTGGCGAAGCCGAGCCAGATGGCCGGGGTGCCTTACGCGGTGATTTGTCGTCAGGCGTTTGGCGTTTTCGGCGCCAATATCCCGGCGGTGATCCGCGGGCTGATCGCCTTTGCCTGGTACGGCATTCAGACCTATCTGGCGGCGAATGCCCTGATGCTGGTCCTGCTCAAGTTCTGGCCCTCCCTTGCCTCGCTGACCAGCAGCAGCTTTCTCGGGCTGTCGCCCCTCGGCTGGCTGTGCTTCGCCACTATGTGGCTGCTGCAGGCGATGGTGTTCTGGCATGGCATGAACGCCATCAAACGCTTTATCGATATCGCCGGTCCGGCGGTTTATGTGGTGATGCTGGCGCTGGCCGGCTGGATTGTATACAAGACCGGTCTGGATGGGATCTCCTTTACCCTCGCCAGCAAATCCCTGAGCGCCGGCGAGCAGACCTGGCAGATGATCACCGCCACGGCGCTGGTGGTCTCCTACTTCTCCGGGCCGCTGCTTAACTTCGGTGACTTTTCCCGCTACGGCAAAAGCATGGGCGAGATCCGCCGCGGTAACCGCTGGGGTCTGCCGTTTAACTTTCTGCTGTTCTCGGTGGTGACCGTGGTGATTGTCTCCGGCACCCAGTCGCTGTTCGGCAAAATGATCACTGACCCGATCGAAACCGTCAGCCGCGTGGGTAACGATCTGGCGGTGGCCATCGGCCTGCTGACCATGATTACCGCCACCATCGGCATTAATATCGTGGCTAACTTCGTCTCGCCGGCCTTCGATTTTTCCAACTGCGCCCCGCAGAAAATCAGCTTCCGTACCGGCGGGATGATTGCCGCGGTGGGCTCGATACTCCTGACGCCGTGGAATCTGTTTAACTCGCCGGAGCTGATCCACTATACCCTCGACGTACTGGGCGCCTTTATTGGCCCGCTGTTTGGCATCCTGATCGCCGACTTCTACCTGATCAAACGCGGCCGGGTGTCAGTGGACGATCTGTTTGACGATACGCCGCAGGGTAAATATTGGTACCGCAACGGCTTTAACCCGAAAGCGATTGCCGCCCTGCTGCCGTCGGTGGGCCTGGGGCTGATTATCAGCTTTATTCCGGCCCTGCATGAAGTGGCGAACTTCAGCTGGTTTATCGGCGTCTTCCTCGGCGCCACCACCTACCGCTGGCTGGCTCGCGACGAGCGCGAAGTGCAGGCGAAAGCTGCCTTCCGCTCCGGCGCGGTGGCGCAAAAAGAGTAACCTTCCCCTTCTGCCGCGGCGTCTGGCCGCGGCAGGCTGCAAACTGGCACCAATCTTGCTGTTTATCACTATTCCCAGAGCGTTAAGAGAAGGCAGGTTCGATGATGGATTACCAGACCGCGGTGCGCGGTGCATTTTTTGATATCGCCGGCGTGGCGGAGACCCCGGATGAGGTGGCCGCCCAGGCTCGCTATCTCGATGATGGCCTGTTGTTTCTGCAGGAGGGGAAAATTATCGCCCTGCTGCCATGGCTGGAGGGTGAAGCCTTTCTGCATCCGCTGAAGGGCTATGTCGACCTGCGGGGCAAGCTGCTGTTGCCGGGTTTTGTCGATACCCACATTCACTATCCGCAGACCGAGATGATCGGCGCCTTTGGCGAACAGCTGCTGGAGTGGCTCACCACCTACACCTTCCCGGTGGAGAGCCAGTTTGCCGATGCGGAGTATGCCCAGGAGATAGCGCAGTTTTTTGTAAATCAGCTGATAAGCCATGGCACCACCACCGCGCTGGTGTTTTGTACCCTGCATCCGGCATCGGTGGAGGCGTTATTCAGCGAAGCGCTGCGCCTCAATATGCGCCTGATCGCCGGGAAAGTGATGATGGATCGCCATGTGCCCGACTACCTGTGCGAAACCGCCGGGGAGAGCTACGAGCAGACCCGGGCGTTGATCCGCCGCTGGCATCAGCGCGGCAGGCTGGGCTATGCCATCACCCCGCGCTTTGCCCCCACCTCGACCCCCGGGGTTGCTGGAGGCGGTGCAGCGCCTGCGGGCCGAGTTTCCCGACACCTGGCTGCAGACGCATCTCAGTGAAAACCGGGAGGAGATCGCCTGGGTTAAACAGCTGTGGCCTGAGCATGCGCGCTATCTGGATGTCTATCATCACTATCAGCTCACTGGCGAACGCAGCGTCTTCGCTCACGGGATCCATCTCGATGATGCCGAGTGGCAGTGCCTGCATGACACCGGGTCCGCAGTCGCCTTCTGCCCGACGTCGAATCTGTTTCTCGGCAGCGGGCTGTTCCGCCTGCCCGCCTGCTGGCAGCACCAGGTGCGGATGGGCATCGGCAGCGACGTCGGAGCCGGGACCACCTTCAGCATGCTGCGGACGCTGGGCGAGGCCTACAAGGTAGGACAACTGCAGAGCTATCGCCTGCGCGCCAGCGAGGCCTTCTATCACGCCACCCTTGGCGGGGCGCGCGCCCTGCGGCTGGAGGAGAAAATTGGCAATTTCCAGCCGGGCAAAGAGGCGGATTTTGTGGTGATTGACCCGGCGGTCACCCCGCTGCAGCGCTTGCGCATAGGCCGCTGCCATGACATTTATGAGCAGCTGTTCGTGCTGATGACCCTGGGTGATGAACGCAATATCAGCGAGACGTGGGTGAACGGCGAGCGGGTGTGGTGTCAGGACTGACCCCTCAGCCAGTCCCACTTCCTGAAAAGAACGAGAAAACGCACCATACCTTGTTTGCCACCTTAACGCAGGCTAACCCACTACAGGCGGGGGCTTATTCAGGCGGCGCCATCTCTACTGCGCCGTCGCTCAGAGCTGTCAAAAGGCATGCGCGTCACCCGATTACGCCCGTCATTTTTTGCCGCATACAGCGCTTTATCGACGCGGGAAAACAGTTGATCAACCGTTTCGCCGTCATGATGTTCAGCCACGCCGATGCTGACGGTCACCGACAGCGTCTGGTATTCGCTAACCGCCTGGCGGATCCCCTCCGCCAGTATCAGCGCGCGGCCGATCGGCGAATGGGGCAAAAAAAGCAGAAACTCTTCTCTACCCCAGCGATAAATTTTATCTTCGCGGTCGACCGACGTTTCCAGAATACGAGAGAGCACCAGCAGGACCTCATCGCCTTTTTGATGGCCGTGAATATCATTAATGCTCTTGAAATGATCGATATCGATTAACAGCAGACAATAACCCCGGGGGATAAAAGTTGGCGCCTCAACCAGACGGTGAAACTCCCGGCGATTAAGCAAGCCGGTTAACGGATCGTGGGCGGCGGAAAATTCCAGCTCTTTTTTCAGATGCACTTCTTCGGTGATATCGTGAATGATGCATAGCATCAGTCGAATATTATACAGCACCACCGGCCCGGCATAAGTTTGGACATGGCGTAGCGAGCCGTCAGCCAGAATATGCGTAAAATTAAGCGGTTTATGGCCGCCAGGCAGACTGGCAATATTATTCATAATGGGGATAACGTCCCGGCCCAGGGTATTTATTTGCCAGGTATGTTTGGTGCGCATTTCCTCATCGGAATAATGATAAAAACGTAGCGCGGCAATATTGGCATCGACAATCCGGCCATCTTTATGAGGGTCGATCAACAGCATCGGCGCGGTATTGGTCATAAAAAAGCGAGCGAAAAAGCCATTGTTACGCCGCTGGTAGCGGCGGGAGCCGGTATGAATCGACTGATTTTGCGCCAGCAGCTTCACGGCTTCAAACAGCAGCAAGCAACCACAGTCTTCGGTATCAATCAGGGTGGTTTTGCAATACACCGACTGCAACCCATTGGCGGTGGGTAACGTCCAGACTTCGAATATCTCGCTCATGGTGTCGAGATAGCGAAGGTAGTGCTGCAGTTGCGTTTCCGGACAGGTGGAATAAATACCGTTACGCATCTCATTGAGCGACATCTCGCCGCTCAATGTCCGGGAAGCCTGATTGGCATAGACCACCCTTTCGTTAAAAGGATGAACTACCCATATCGGGGTGCTTAAGACCTCAAAAACAGCCAGCTCTTTTAATAACATACAGGCCCCAAAACGACCCACTGCCGGCGCGGAACGGCACTTAACGCTGTGCAGCCCCAACGCTGGTTTAAAGTGAAAGCAAAATAGACACCGAGAAACCGCAATTACGCGCGAGCGCGCCAAGTATAGTCGGTTATGCGCCCAGTAAAGCCCTCTGAGGGTGACTTTGCGCGCAGTTTAACCAACAGAAGCGATGCTGCCTTTAATAATAATTTTATTTCAACAGCATAGCAGCAATGCCAGAACGGGTAGTCGCTTTTGATCACAGAGTGTGCATCGCCAACAGGGGTTACCCGGCAGGCGCAGCGGCATAGGCCAGGGCGGGCAGAGAGTCGCTTTTCTGCCCAGGCTAACCGTGATAGTTTCTATCATTACGCTCATTCATAGCGACAATTACCTTGAAAAAAATCGCCACTAAAATCACCCTTGCCGACATTGCGCGTGAAGCGCGCGTCGGCGTAGCCACCGTCGATCGGGTGCTCAATAAGCGCGCGGCGGTGAAAGAGTCCACGGCGCGGCGCGTGCTGGAGGCCGCCCGCCGGCTGGGTTTTACCCTCGAGCATCCCCCACTATCGCCTGGCTGCCGGCAAAGCGCCTGTCACGATCAGAATGGGCTTTATCCTGCTGCAGGAGAGCCACTCCTTCTACCTGCCGTTGGCCCGGGCGCTGGCGCGCGAGGCTGCCCCATGGCTACCGGCGGGCCAGGCGCCGGTGATACTGCATTTTGCCATCGATGCGGTGGAAGCGATGGCTCAGGCCATTCACCGACTCAGCGATGAAGTGGAGGTGCTCGGCCTGGTGGCGCTGGATCACCCGCTGATTCGCCACGCGGTGGCCCGGGCCGCCGCCCGCGGCGTGCGGGTGTTCACCCTGCTTTCCGATCTGTCGGTCCCCCAGCGCAGCGGGTATATCGGCCTCGATAATCATAAAGCCGGGCGCACCGCCGCCTGGTTTATCGAGCGCTTATGCCGGGGGAATGGCGAAATTGGCATTATCATTGGCGATAATCGTTTTACCTGCCAGGAAAGCTGTGAGATCAGCTTTCGCTCCTGCCTGCGAGAACAGGGCAAGGGGCAACAGATCCTTGAGCCGGTTCGCAGTCATGAACGGGCGGATATCGCCAGGACCGTGACGGAACAGATGCTGACTCAGTACCCGGCCCTGCAGGCGATCTACGCCCCCTGCGGCGGCGTCGAAGGGATCGTCGACGCGCTGCGCGACAGCGGCCGTCAGCAGGAGATCGCTCTGGTCTGCCACGGTCCGCTCAGCGACAGTGAACTGGCCCTGATCGATGGCACCATCGACATCATGCTTAACCACCGGCTGGATGAGTTTGCCGCCGTTACGCTGCGCGCCATGGCGGACGCCGCTTCACGCCCCCATAGCGAGGTGATTTCACTCCCTCAGCCTTTCGATATCATCACCAAAGAAAATATGTAAATTTCCGGCTCCGTCTCCAGCGGAGATGGTTATCGGGCGGACCGCGCCACCTCTCGACTTGATAAAAAATTATCAAAATATCCATCAATTAAAATCATGATGATTATCATAAAATCAAAATTCCATCATTGTTGACAATGAAATCTTTATTCAATACTCAGCGGCATCCCTTGTATGAAAAAGGAAGCCGACATGATACATCCTATCGCTAACGCCCCCTGCAGCTGGGGCGTCGATGACCCGAAAAACCCTAACCTCCCTGCCTGGGCTACCGTGCTTAAGGAGGCGGCGCAGGCTGGCTATCGCAGCATTGAGCTCGGCCCCTGGGGTTATCTCCCCACCGATCCGGCCAGCCTGCGCGCGGCGCTGGAGCAGCATCAGCTGTCGCTGGTCGCCGGCACGATCTTTGACGATCTGGTGAGCGAGGCCCATTTCCCCACCCTGGTGGCGCTGACCCATCAAATCTGCCGCAATCTGTCGCAGGTAGCCGCTGCCGAACCGATCCCGGGCCGCCCTTTCCAGCCGCCCTATCTGGTGATTATCGACTTCGGCAACCCCGAACGGGCGCGCTTTGCCGGGCGCGGCGCGCTGGCTCCGCGCCTCAATGACAAAGACTGGCAGCGCATGATGGAGCACATTATCGCCCTTAGCACCCTCGCCTGGCAGGAGTACGGTGTGCGGGCGGTTATCCATCCGCACGCCGGGGGCAGCATTGAATTCGCGGATGAGATCGAGCGGCTGGCCAACGATATCCCGCACGACGTCGCCGGGTTGTGTCTGGACACCGGACATCTCTATTACGCCGGGATGGATCCGCTCGACTGGCTGGATCGCTATTACCACCGCCTGGACTATCTGCACTTCAAGGATGTCGACCCGCAGGTTTATCAGCGCGCTATCCATGAAGGTATCGACTTCTTCACTGCCTGCGCCGAAGGGGTGATGTGCCCGCTCGGCAGCGGCGCCATTGACTATCCGGCTATCCAAGACTTTCTTGCCCGCCGGGGGTATCAGGGCTGGATAACCATTGAACAAGAGCGCGACCCGCGCCATGCCGCAGGCAGCCTGCAGGCGGTCACGGAAAGTCTGCGCTATCTGCGCGACGTCGGATTCTGACAGGAGGCACGACATGATTAACGGTTTAAAACCTCTCGACCGCACCCTGCGCTGGGGCATGGTCGGCGGCGGCAGCAGCCAGATCGGCTATATTCACCGCTCTGCAGCGCTGCGCGATAACACCTTCACGCTGCTGGCCGGCGCCTTTGATATTGATGCCGAGCGCGGACGCCAGTTCGGCCAACGGCTGGGGGTGGATCCCGACCGCTGTTACGCCGACTATCAAAGCCTGTTCCGCAGCGAGGCTGCCCGGCCTGACGGCATTCAGGCGGTGTCAGTTGCCACGCCAAATAACACCCACTATGCCATCTGTCGGGCCGCGCTGGAGGCCGGGCTGCACGTGGTGTGCGAAAAGCCGCTGTGCTTCAGCAGCGAGGAAGCTGACGAGCTGGTGGCGCTCAGCCAGCGGCGGCGCAAGATCATCGGGGTGACCTACGGCTATGCCGGCCACCAGCTGATCCTGCAGGCCCGGCAGATGATCGCCGACGGGCTGCTGGGCGATATCCGTATCGTTAATATGCAGTTTGCCCACGGTTTTCACGCCCAGCCGGTGGAACAGGAAAACGCCAGTACCCGCTGGCGGGTCGATCCCCGCTTCGTCGGCCCCAGCTATGTGCTGGGCGACCTGGCCACCCATCCGCTGTTTCTGGTCGAAACCATGGCCCCGCAGCTGAAGATCACCCGGCTGATGTGCGCCAGACAAAGCTTCGTCAAAAGCCGCGCACCGTTGGAAGATAACGCCCATGTACTGATGGAATATGACAACGGGGCCATCGGCTCACTGTGGAGCTCCGCCGTCAACTGCGGTTCGATGCACGGGCAAAAGGTGCGAATCATCGGTGAAAAAGCCAGTCTCGAATGGTGGGATGAACAGCCCAACCAGCTACGCTACGAAATCCAGGGCGAACCCGTGCGCATCCTCGAGCGCGGTATGGACTATCTCGATCCGCTGGCGCGTCAGGATGATCGCATCGGCGGCGGCCATCCCGAGGGACTGTTTGAGGCATGGTCGAATCTCTATCGCCGCTTCGCCATCGCCATGGATGCCGCCGACCGTCGCGACGAGGCGCTGCTGGCCGACTTCTGGTACCCGGACGCCCGCGCCGGGGCGTTCGGCGTCCGCTGGGTGGAAAACTGCGTGCGTTCTGCCGACAACGGTGCCTGCTGGGTCGACTTCCGCTAACTCGGCGGCTCAGGGCGTTCGTCCTGAGCCTTTACGGCTATTTTTCTGTCCGCGCCAGCTGGGTTTTATCCGCCTCATGGGCGCGGTCCGCCAGCCCCTGGAACGCTCCGGCGCCATAGTATTGCGCGGGAACCGGCAATGCCTGCATATCGTGCCCTGGATAGATCTGCAGTTCGCCGAGGTCGCGTAAGCGGAATCCCCCGACCTGCTCCGGCATGGTCAGGCGATACGGCGGCATGGTTTCGAATGGGACCGGCGTCGGCAGCCGGTTTTCCTGTAGATCGTAGTTACGCTTCAGTACCAGAAACTTATCCGGCACCCGCCGGTGACTGTTCCACCAGTCGCCGTCGATCTGCTGAAACATCGCTTCCGTCTCACCGCGCGTCGCCACCAGCAGCCGGGTCAGCACTTGTTTCAGCGCCGCATCCATGGCCTGGTTATAATCCTCCAGCGAACCGCCGTGGCCGCTGAGGATGATATTAATCGCCAGCCTCGCGCCCAGTAAATTGGAGTAGAGATCCTCGGGCGAAAAAGCGGAAATCTCTTCGGAAAACCCGGGGACCGACTGGAAGCCATACCACTGGGCGATCTCATGCCACTGGGCGATTTCGAAGGCCAGATGCCCGGCGAGCCAGGCCGCCAGCTGATAGCGCTGCCTGACGCCGGCCGGCGGCGTAAAGGCATTCAGCTGCACGCGGCGCACGCCCAGTTCTTCACTGTAGAAGATCCGCCCCGCCTGACCCAGCGTCGGCGCAATACGATTGAACAGATAAAAGGTGTTGTCCGCCGTATCGCGCACATGGGCGATATCAATAAACCCGCCGCGGCGGGTATAGATAAGCCCGTTCTGCTCCTCGCTGAGCCCCAGCAGATTTTTCACCGCACCGAACGCGCTGTCGTTGTAATGGTGCTTACCCAGCGTACCCAGAGTCAACACATTACCGATCTGGTACATCGGGATCGGAATGCCCGCCGCGCGCACGTGCAGGTCGTAACCAAAAGCGCAGCACGGTCGCAGCGACTCCGGCGGCGGCAGCTCACCGAGGGTGGGCGCCGTATGGATCGCCGTCACGGCGGGTAGCACCGGATCCTGCGCCAGCGCCGGCAGCGCCAGCGCGAATAATAGCCAGAAGGCTTTACGCATCAACAGCCTCTCCACAGCAATAAAAGTGCGCGCATCTTACCGGCAGATAGCGCCTGCGGTTTTAGTTAAAAACGGTATTCAGCGCCGACAACGAAACTATTGCGCGCGTAAAAGCCGCTCTTCCGTTCGTCGCGGCCCGGTGGTTAGTAGTTCTTGCGCGGAAAAGCGCTGGCTATCCCCCATTACCATCATCCTGCGGCAAGGTGGCGCGGTGATTGTATTCAAAAGGTGAATGTCGTATAACATAGCGCTACCGAGGGGTGTCCCGTGAGGGCTGAGATGGCGCAAGCCGAACCCTTTGAACCTGATCTGGGTCATGCCAGCGAAGGGACGGGTCGGCAATTTTGCCAGCATTACCGCCATTGCCTGTTCACACCCCTGCACGCCCGGATCTCCCCTGAATAAATGGAGGTCCTGTGATCGTTCCCGCTTTTAGCCAAGGTCTTTACGGCCGTTTACGCCAGCTGGCCGCCGCTGACTGGCAGCGCTATGTGGCGCATCCTTTCGTCCAGCAACTTGCCTCTGGGACGCTGGCGGAAAACGCCTTTCGTCGCTATCTGACCCAGGATTATCTGTTTCTGATTCACTTTGCCCGCAGCTACGCGCTGCTGGTGAGTAAACTGCGCACGCTGCCGGAGATGCGGGCCGCGGCCGCCTCGATGAATGCCATCCTCAACGAACTGCCGCTGCACGTCGGCTACTGTGCCCAGTGGGGGATTAGCGAACCGGAGATGGCCGCCCAACCTGAAGCCCCCGAAACCCTCAACTATACCCGCTATGTGCTGGATATTGGCCACTCGGGTGACGCGCTGGATCTGCTGGTCGCCCTGATGCCCTGCGTCGCGGGCTACGCTGAAATCGGTCTCGGCCTGCTGCAACATCCCGCCACCCGACTGGACGATAACCCCTACGCCTCATGGATCCGCAACTATGGCGATGAAGGCTATCTGCAGGGCGTCAGCGCCGCGCTGGCGCTGTTGGAAACGGTGTGGCAGCAGCGCGGGAGCGAGGCGCGAATCACTGAGCTGAGCGAGATTTTCACCACCGCCACCCGCCTTGAGGCGCAGTTCTGGCAGATGGGCCTCAACGCCGCGGCGGAGACCCGGGCGTGACGGCGCCGGGTATCGAGGTCCGTGGCCTGAGCCTGCATGTCGGCGACCGTCGGCTGTTCGACAACCTGTCGTTTACGGTCCCCGGCGGGCAGTGGGTGTCGCTGCTCGGCGCCAGCGGCGCCGGCAAAACCAGCCTGCTGCGGGTGATGGCCGGTCTGGCGCCCGCCACCCGCGGAGAAGTGGTCGCCAGCGATGGGCAACCGATTCAGGGCCGTCTGGCGTGGATGGGGCAGAAAGATCTGCTCTACCCCTGGCTGAGCGTTAGGGACAACGTCGCCCTCGGCGCGCGGCTGCGCGGTGAAAAAGTCGATCGTGCCCGGGTCGCCGCCCTGCTTGAACAGGTTGAGCTTTCATCCTGCGCCGACGCCCGCCCGGCGACTCTCTCCGGCGGCATGCGTCAGCGCGCCGCGCTGGCGCGCACGCTGTATGAGGATCGCCCCATCGTGCTGATGGATGAGCCTTTCTCGGCGCTGGATACCCTCACCCGTACGCGCATTCAGACCCTGGCGGCCACCCTGCTGGCCGGTCGCACGGTGGTGCTTATCACCCACGATCCGCAGGAGGCCTGCCGGTTGAGCCACCGCCTGCTGGTCCTCTCGGCGGCCGACGGCGACATTGATGATAGCCATCACCTCGCCGGCACACCTCCGCGCGCGCCGGACGCGCCCGATCTCCTGATCGGCCAGGCCGCCCTGCTGCAGCAGCTGATGAGGGCCCAACCATGACTGGACGTCTCTGGCGCGGCGGCATGGTATTCGGCGGGCTGATGCTCCTCTGGGGTCTGGCCAGCCGCAGCGGCATTCCCCATTTTCTTTTACCGTCCCCGCTGGCGGTCGCCGAGGCGCTATGGGTTAATCGCGCCTATCTCGGCTGGCATACGCTTATCACGCTCAGTGAGATCCTGAGCGGCCTGGCGCTGGGCGTGACGCTCGGCGTCACCCTGGCGCTGGGCATGATCCTCTCCCCCCGTCTGCAGCGCTGGCTGATGCCGCTGGTGCTCACCAGTCAGGCGATCCCGGTCTTTGCCCTCGCCCCGCTGCTGGTGCTGTGGCTGGGCTTTGGCATGAGCGCCAAAGTGGCGATGGCGGTGCTGGTGATTTTCTTTCCGGTGACTTCCGCCTTCTTTGATGGCTTGCGGCGGGTCAACCAGGAGTATCTCGATCTGGCGCGCAGCATGAATGCCTCCTTCGGCGCTCAACTGCGACATGTCCGCCTGATGGCCGCCCTGCCGGCGCTGGGCTCGGGCCTGCGCATGGCGGCGGCGGTGGCGCCCATTGGCGCGATCATCGGCGAATGGATCGGCTCCGCCGAGGGGCTGGGCTACGTCATGCTCAACGCCAATGCGCGACTGCAAACCGATATCTGCTTCGCCGCGCTGTTTATTTTAGTACTACTGACCCTCCTGCTGTGGCTGGCGGTAGATACCCTGCTACACCGGCTGATCGACTGGTCGCCGGAATAAGAATGACGTAATAAAGGAAAACAGATGAAAAAGTCGCTATTCGCCGGGGCAACCTTGACCGCCCTGTTCAGCGGCCACGCGCTGGCTAATGAACCGCTGACGCTGGTGCTGGACTGGTACATTAATCCCGACCATGCGCCAATTATGGTGGCCGAGCAGATCGGCGCCTTTAAGGCCCAGGGGCTGGACGTCAGGATTATCCCCCCTTCCGATCCCGCGCTGCCTCCGCGCATGGTGGCCGCCCGTCAAGCGGATCTGGCCATCACCTACCAGCCGCAGGTGCACTTCTTTGCTGACGAAGGGTTACCGCTGGTGCGTGTAGGGACTCTGATTAATTCGCCGCTGAATACGGTTATCGCCCTGGATAAGCAGATCAAAACCCCGGCAGATCTACAAGGCAAGAAGGTGGGCTACTCGGTCAGCGGAATTGAGCAGGCCACCCTGGCGACCATGGCGCAACATGCAGGGATCGATCCGGCCAGCATCAAACTGGTGAACGTCAATTTCCAGCTGACCAGCGCCCTGCTGGCCGGCCAGGTGGACGCGGTTATCGGCGGCTATCGTAATATAGAAGCGCAGGAGCTGAAGCTGCAGGGCAAAACGCCGGTGGTGATGAACGTCGAAGATTACGGCGTGCCGGCCTATGACGAGCTGGTGATTGTCGCCCATCGCGACGCAATTCATGAGGCGAAGATCCGTAAATTCCTCACCGCCCTGCAGGCGGGAGTGGGCTATCTGCGCGCCCATCCGCAGAAGAGCTGGGAGGCGTTCGCCGCCGCCCACCCGGAGCTTAGGACCGAACTCAACCACCAGGCGTGGTTGCAAACCGTGCCCCTGTTCGCCACCGATCCGGCAGCGCTGGATAAAGCGCGCTACGAGACTTACGAACAGTTTTTATATAACAATAAGTTGGTGAAAAAAGTTACACCTTTAACAAATTATGCGGTGCAACTGCATTGAGTCTTGCTATCGCTGACGGAAGGCATTCCGTCAGCGCTTTAACGTAGCGGCAATAAAAATATAGAGACTTTCTCACTAATAATTACACTTTAAAGGGTTATAGTGACAGAGCGTTGTTCTATTATAATTCAGCGAGTTACGTTAATTTTGCCCCTGGTAAGAATAACGTCAAAATAGCGCAATCAATAAAACGTTGAATGCGGATTTAAAAAGCCATATATTGTGCGCGCTTTATGAATGCCAATTCAATTTCTTACACCAATTATTCAACCAGCGTTCAACCGCAATGCTGGTTGTGGGAGTGATATGATGACGGATAAAGTCCGTATTGATACTTTACGTGCCGATTTATTAGACGCAAACAACGAAACCTTTTTGGCCCGTCAGGCCGAATTCGAATCGAATGTCAGGAGTTACCCGCGTAAGCTGCCGCTGGCTATCACTAAAGCCGAAGGCGTGTGGCTGACGGATGCGGATAACAAACAGTACCTGGACTGCCTCGCGGGCGCCGGTACTCTCGCTCTGGGCCACAACCACCCTGATGTATTGCAGAGCATCCAAAGTGTCATTACCAGCGGCTTGCCGTTACATACTCTCGATCTTACCACCCCGTTAAAAGATCGCTTCTCCGAATACCTGCTCTCTTGCCTGCCGGGCGAAGGGAAAGAATATTGCCTGCAGTTCACCGGCCCGTCCGGCGCTGACGCCGTGGAAGCCGCGCTGAAGCTGGCGAAAAAATACACCGGTCGTACCGCGGTGATCAGCTTCTCCGGCGGCTATCACGGGATGACCCACGGCGCGCTGTCCGTTACCGGCAACCTGTCGCCGAAAGCGGCGGTTAACGGCATGATGCCGGAAGTCCAGTTCATGCCTTACCCGCACCTGTATCGTTGCCCGCTGGGCATCGGCGGCGAAGCCGGCGTGAAAGCCCTGACCTACTACTTCGAAAACCTGATCAACGACGTGGAGAGCGGCGTCCGTAAACCGGCGGCGGTGATCCTTGAAGCCGTGCAGGGCGAAGGCGGTGTGAACCCGGCGCCTGTCGAGTGGCTGCAGCGCATCCGCAAAGTGACCGAAGAGCACGGCATTCTGCTGATCGTCGATGAAGTGCAGGCCGGCTTTGCCCGTACCGGTAAATTCTTCGCCTTCGAGCACGCCGGTATTCAGCCGGACATCATCGTGATGTCGAAAGCGGTTGGCGGCGGGCTGCCGCTGGCGGTGCTGGGCATTAAAAAGCAGTTCGACGCCTGGGAACCGGGTCACCACACCGGCACCTTCCGCGGCAACCAGCTGGCGATGGCCACCGGCCTGACCACCCTGCGTCATCTGCGCGACAACAAGATCGCCGACAAAGTCGCCGCCCAGGGCGAGTGGCTGAAAGGTAAACTGGCCGAGCTGCAGAAACGCTACCCGGTGATTGGCCACGTTCGCGGTCTCGGTCTGATGATCGGTATCGAAATCGTCAAGCCGAACGAAGCGCAGGATCACATGGGCTGCTACCCGGCTGACGGCGAACTCTCTGCCCTGCTGCAGAAGAAATGCTTCGAAGCGGGCCTGATCCTCGAGCGTGGCGGTCGTCACGGCTGCGTGCTGCGCCTGCTGCCGTCCCTGCTGATCAGCGACGCGGAGCTGGACGTGTTCCTCGACAAATTTGAACAGGCCCTGCTGGCCGCCGGCGTAAAACCGGTCTGAGTGGAGTAAGTGACCGCCATGTCCACATTGAATCCGATTCTTGCTGGCTCAGCGCAGAGCGTTGAAGCCTATCAGCAGGTTATCGAGCAGACCAGCCAGGCCGTTGTGCAGTGGCTGAAGCAACCTGAGATGTATCAGGGGAAAAGCGTTGACGAGCTGCGTGAGCGTATCTCCCTTGAATTTAACGAACAGGGTTTGGGTAACCAGGCGGCGATTGATCGTGCGATCGAGTACTTCCTGAAAGACAGCCTGTCGGTGCATCACCCGCAGTGCGTGGCGCACCTGCACTGCCCGAGCCTGGTGATTAGCCAGGCGGCGGAAGTGCTGATTAACGCCACCAACCAGAGCATGGACTCCTGGGATCAGAGCCCGTCGGCAACCATTATCGAGATGAAGCTGATCGAATGGCTGCGCGCCCGGGTCGGTTTTCCGGCGGGCGACGCCGGCGTCTTCACCAGCGGCGGCACCCAGAGCAACCTGATGGGCCTGATGCTGGCGCGCGACGCCTTCTTCGCCCGTCAGGGCCACTCCATCCAGCAGGATGGGCTGCCGGGGGATATCCGCAAGTACAAAGTCTTGTGCTCGGAAAACGCCCACTTCTCGGTGCAGAAGAACATGGCGCTGATGGGCCTCGGCTACCGCTCGGTAACGCTGGTGAAAACCGACGAATTCGCGCGGATGGACGTGTCCGACCTGCAGGCGAAGATTGCGCAAGCGCAGGCTAACGGCGAGCAGATCATGGCGATCGTGGCCACCGCCGGCACCACCGACGCAGGCGCTATCGACCCGCTGCGCGACATCGCCGGTATCGCTGCGGAACATCAGATCTGGCTGCACGTTGACGCAGCCTGGGGCGGCGCGCTGCTGCTGTCTGAGCAGTATCGTGACTACCTTGACGGTCTGGAGCTGGTGGATTCCGTTACCCTAGACTTCCATAAGCAGTTCTTCCAGACCATCAGCTGCGGCGCATTCCTGCTGAAGGACGCGCGCCATTACGAGCTGATGCGTTATCAGGCGGCCTATCTGAACTCCGAGTTCGATGAAGAACACGGCGTACCGAACCTGGTGTCTAAGTCGCTGCAGACCACCCGTCGCTTCGATGCGCTGAAGCTGTGGATGGGTCTGGAAGCGCTGGGCCAGAAACAGTATGCGGCGATCATCGATCACGGCGTCACGATGGCGAAAAACGTGGCGGAGTACGTGAAGTCGCAGCCGACGCTGGAGCTGGTGATGCAGCCGCAGCTGGCGAGCGTGCTGTTCCGTTCCCGTCCGGCGCAGATGGCCGGGAGCGACGCGGCGGCTATCGCGCTGCTCAACCAGCGCGTCGGCGACGCCCTGCTGGCCTCCGGCCGCGCTAACGTCGGCGTAACCGAGCACAACGGCGTTACCTGCCTGAAGCTGACCCTGCTGAACCCGGTGGTGACGCTGGATGACGTGAAGGTTCTGCTGAACCTGGTGGAGCGCACCGCTCAGGAGCTGCTGGCGCAATAACCTGCCTTAGCGAGGCGGCGCCTGCCGCCCCGCTGTCAGCCTTGCCTGCAATAAGCCGATAATGTCCTTATCGGCTTTTTTTATTTCTTTCCGCACCGCTAATGCTCTCTTCGCAGGGCCCGTTGACCCCTGCCCCTCGCGATGCCACAGTACTATCCCGAAAATAACAACGTTCAGGATAAACGTCCTGAAAATGGGGATGATGATGGAGAAACGCTTACCAGGGCTGGATCTCGACGCCCTGCGCAGCTTTGTGACCGGCATGGAGTGCGGCAGTTTCGCCCAGGCAGCGCTGCGCCTGTCGCGTTCCACCTCCGCGGTCAGCGCCCAGCTTAAAAAGCTGGAGAGCCAGTGCGGTGCGGCGCTGGTGACCAAACAGGGGCGGCATCTGGTGCTCACCGCGGAAGGCGAAAAGCTGATGAGCTACGCCAGACGCCTGCTGGCGCTCAATGATGAAACCCTGCGCGCGCTGCAGGGTGAGCGGCTCACCGGCGAGATCCACCTTGGTATGCAGGAAGATTTTGGCGAATCGCTGATGCCGGGGATCCTCGGGCAATTTAAACGGCATCATCCGCAGGTGCGGATAGTCGCCAGGGTGGATCGCAATGGTCCGCTGCACCAGGCGCTGGCGGAAGAGGCGCTGGATCTGGCGCTGCTGTGGCAAAACGAAGATCAGGGTTCCGGGCTGGGCCTCTGCCCGCTGGCGTGGATTGCGCATCCTGACCTGGATATTCGCGCTTTGCTGGTCTCCGGCGAGCCGCTGCCGCTGGTGATGTTCGACAGCCCGTGCCTGATGCGCTCCCGCGCCATTGCCTGTCTCGATGCCGCGGGGATCCCCTGGCAGGTGGTGTTCGTCAGCCACAGCCTGAGCGGCATTTGGGCGGCGGTGCAGGCCGGGCTGGGCCTGACGATACGCACCCGCATCGGCATGCCAGGCAACCTGCGCCCCGCAGGAGGACTCCTGCCAGCGCCAGGAAGTCTGGCCATCAGCCTGCGACAAACCCCGCGTGAGGAATCGCATTCCGCCGCCGTGGCGCTGCTCGGCGAACTGATGACCGAGGCCCTGCAGGGATGGCTCGACAGGTGACACTGTCACGCCATCCCTGCGCGCTCGTGTAGGCCGGGCAAGCGCAGCGCCGCCCGGCAATGGGCACAAGAGATGAACGGAACCGTCCGGCAGTCACCGGCAATGGGCATTCCGCACCTCTCCCGCTTCAATGCCCGGTGGCGGCTGCGCCTTACCGGGCCTACATTCTCCCTGCGCGCTCCTGTAGGCCGGGCAAGCGCAGCGCCGCCCGGCATCAGGTATAAGGGCTGGAGGGTTCCGTCCGCCAGACGCCTGCGCCGCGGGTCAGGCTTTGCTCTCCTGCAGCAGCTGCTGGATCACCTGCTCCTGGCGGGCATAATCCCCTTCGCCGAATGCGGTATAACGCAGCTGTCCGCGAGCGTCGAAAATGTAATGCGCCGGCCAGTACTGATTGCCGAAGGCGTTCCAGATGGCGTACTCATTATCCGCCACCACCGGGTAGGTTATCCGCCAGTCCTTCACCGCCTGGCGCAGCAGGGGCAACGAACGCTCCCAGGGATATTCCGGGGTATGAACGCCAATCACCACAAGGCCCGCCGCGCGGTATTTGTTCGCCCAGTCGCGCACGTAAGGCAGGGTATGCTGACAGTTGATACACTCCCGGGTCCAGAAATCCACCAGCACCACTTTGCCCTTCAGACGCTCCGGAGTTAACGCCGGGCTGTTGATCCATGCGCTGCCCCCCGCCAGAGAGGGCATCGCGCTGCTGGGCTGCGGCGCGGCGATCGGCTGGAGGCTGGTCTTTTGCTCCGGCTGCGGCAGACGGGCGGCCAGCCGCTGCTCCAGCGCCTGGCTCAGTCCACCAGCGCTTTGCAGATAGCGATCGCCGCCGCTGGCGATCAGCGCCACCGAGGCCAGCATCGCCCCCCCTGCCAACCGGCGCAGCCGTTCGCCGAACGCCTGTCCGCGACGCAATCTGGCGATCAACGCCGCCCCGCACCACCCCAGCAGGAATAACATCAGCGCCCCGCCGCTGCCGTAGGCCAGCAGCAAGCCGCCGGTAGTCGCCTGCCCCGGATGCACAAAGCCCAGGCTAAGTATCGCCCCCAATACCGGCCCGGCGCACGGCGCCCACAGCAGGCCCACCGCCAGCCCGGCCAGCAGAGAACCGATCCAGCCGCGCTGGCGTGAACTGGCATCGTTAAGCTGATTCCCCAACGCTACCAGGGGTGAGGTCAGCCGTTGCGCGACGCGTTGCGAAAGCAGACTCAGCCCGACCAGGGCGAAGAACGCCAGCGCCAGACCGCGGCCTGCGAGGGTCAGATTCACCACCCAGCCGCTGGCGACCGTCACCAGCCAGGAGACAGCGCCGAACATCAGCGCCATTCCTGCCAGCATGATCGCCAGCTGCCCCCGGCGGCCCCGGACGCTGGCGAACAGCAGCGGGATCACCGGCAGCGTACAGGGGCTCAGCAGGGTTAACATTCCGCCCAAAAATGCAATTAATATCGACATCGCCTTCTCCTCATTATGCCGTCGCTGCCGAGAGTGGCAGCCACGACATTACAGCAAGGCCATGTAAGGCGAATGTGTCGGGAAAGGGGGAGAACTGTCGGCTTAGTTATCCGTCTTTCCCGGAGATACATCAGGATACAATCCCGCCGCGGCAAGGCGAACGCTGGCGTCCAGGCCGCCCTGCGGGCGGTTGGCCAGGCGCAGCGCGCCGTCCATCTGGCTGACCAGCTGCGCGGCGATCGCCAGCCCCAGGCCGGTGCCGCCGGTATCGCGATTGCGCGAGTCCTCCAGGCGATAAAACGGCTGCAGCACCGCCTGCAGCGAGGCCTCGGGGATCCCCGGCCCCTCATCCAGCACATGAAGGGTGATATCCCCCACGGCGTCACGGGTCAGGGTTACCGTGGCCGTCGTACCGAATTTCAAGGCGTTATCGATAAGATTGGTCATCACCCGGCGCAGAGCCTGCGGCGGGATCCACACCACCCCGGCGGTCTCTTCGGGACAAAACTGGACCGGCCGGCCGACATCGGCATAATCGCAGACGATGGTGTCGAGAAACGCATCGAGATTCAGCCGCTGTCGCGCCTCCTCCAGCGGCTGCGAGGTGCGGGCGAAGGCGATGCCCTCCCGCACCAGACGGGTCATATTGTCGAGATCCTGCAGTAGCTTATCGCGCAGTTCCGGCTGGTCGGCCATCTCCACCCGCAGCTTCATTCGGGTTATCGGGGTTTGCAGATCGTGGGAGATGGCGGCAAGGATCCGCGCTCGCTCCTGCAGATGATCGTGGATGCGCGCCTGCATCGCGTTAAACGCGCGAGCGGCGCGACGCACCTCCTCCGGCCCCTGCTCGGCCATAGTTCCCGCCGTGTCGCTGGCCGGCTCCAGGGCATTTACCGCGTGGGTAAAGCGGGAGATGGGCAGCAATACCTGGCGAACCGCGTACCAGGCGCAGGCCAGCAGGAGGACAAACTGAGCGATCAGCACCACCGGCAGCCAGCGGGCGATGGCCGGTAGTTTCGGCCACAGGTCGAGGGTCAACGGCGCGCCGTCGTGAAGGGTAATATGGGCCTGAATATGCTGCCGCGGGCCGGGGATCGCCACAATACTTACCGGATACTGCGCGCTCAGCGCCTCCTGCAGGGAGCGCGCTGCGTCCCGGGCGCGCCAGCTGTCCGGGTAATCGCCGCGCTCCCCGGCGTCCAGCAGATAGCGATAATTGCCGCGCGCCAGCTTGGGCAGCCATTGTGGGCGCTCAGCGGCCGGCAGGCGGTCAAGGATCGCCACGCTGGTGGCGACATCGGAAGCCAGATTGCCCAGCATCACGCTGCGAGCGCTGCTCATACGCTCATAAAACAGCAGCGACAGGGTTAAGGTATTCGCCAGCAGCAGCGCCAGAAACAGCAGCGCCATCAGCCTCGACTGCAGCGAGGCGGGCCAGAACCTCATTCATGCCTCTCGCGAATGGAGACCGGCACCGACAGCACATAGCCTTCGCTGCGCACCGTTTTAATGTAGGCCGGCTCGCGAGCATCCTCCCGTAGCCGCTGGCGCAGTCGGCTCACCAGCAGGTCAATTGACCGCTCAAACAGTTCCGCGTCGCGTCCCTGGGTCAGATTGAGCAGCTGATCGCGGTTCAGCACCCGCTGGGGATGGTCGAGAAACACCCGCAGCAGCCGATACTCCGCCCCGCTGAGGGCGACGATGGCCCCGCTGTCGTCCAGCAAATGGCGAGCGGCAGTGTCGAGCAGCCAGTCGCCAAAGGCGATCAGCCTGCCCGCCTCGGTGATCTGCAGGTTCGGCGGCAGCGCCCGGGTGCGGCGTAAAATGGCTTTGATGCGCGCCAGCAGTTCGCGGGCCACAAAGGGCTTAATCAGATAATCGTCAGCCCCCATTTCCAGGCCGAGGATCCGGTCGCTGTCATCGGTGCGGGCGGTGAGCATCAGCACCGGGATATCCTGCTGCTGGTTAGCGCGCAGCTGGCGACAGAGCGTTAAGCCATCCTCGCCCGGCATCATAATATCCAGCACAATCAGGTCAATTTGATGGTTTTTGAGTACCGACCACATGGCTTTGCCGTTCGCCGCGCCGCTGGCGCGATATCCCGATTTTTCCAGATAGTCGACAATCAGTTCCCGGATGTCGCGGTCGTCGTCGACGACCAGGATGTGGTCAATACGCTCCAAAGGCTGCTCCTGGGGCAAAATAAACTCTTCACAAGCATAAGCCGTGTTGCCGGAAGCGCAACGTCGCGCCGCCGGCAAGGCGCGGGTTACAAACGATCGGCGTCCACCACCGCCTGCACAAACGCCGTCGGATCCTCCTGCGGCGGGTTATGGCCCACCGCTCCCGGCAGATCCCGGTGCTCATATTTACCGGTAAATTTGGCACGGTAGCTGGCGGGAGCCGGATGCGGCGCGCCGTTATTCGCCCCTTCCAGGGTGATGGTGGGCACGGTTATCGGCGGTAGCGCCGCCAGCCGTTGTTCATAGCCGGCATACTTCGCTTCCCCTTTCTCCAGCCCCAGGCGCCAGCGGTAGTTGCTGATGGTGATCGCCACATGGTCCGGGTTATCCAGAGCCCGGGCGGTTTTGGCAAAGGTCGCGTCGCTGAATTGCCACTGCGGCGACGCCTGATGCCAGATAAATTTCGCAAAGTCGTGGGTGTTTTGCCGGTAACCGGCCTCCCCACGCGGGGTGGCAAAATAGAATTGATACCACCACGACTGCTCAGCCTGCGGCGGCAGCGGTTTTTCGCCAATCTGCTGACTGCTGATCAGATACCCGCTCACCGAGACCAGGGATTTCACCCGCTGCGGCCACAGCGCGGCGACGATATCCGCCGTGCGCGCGCCCCAGTCAAAACCGGCCAGATCCGCCTGCCTGATGTTGAGGGCGTCCATCAGATGGACAATATCGGCCGCCATCGCCGACGGCTGACCGTTACGCGGCGTGCTGGCGGAGAGGAAACGGGTCGTGCCGTAGCCGCGAAGATACGGCACGATCACCCTGTAACCCTTCTGCGCTAGAGCCGGCGCCACCTGGGCATAGCTCTGAATATCGTAGGGCCAGCCGTGCAGCAGGATCACCGGCTGGCCGTCGCGCGGGCCGATATCCACGTAGCCAATATTCAGGTCGCCGGCGCGGATCTGCTGGATCTTGTCGAACGTCCCCGCGTCTTCAGCGGCGCAAACGGCGGCGGACCACAGGGTGGATAACCCCAGCGCCACGGCGCTGGTATAGCGGATCAGGGATAATCTGTTCATCGTTTTCTCACCTTTTATCGTCATCAAGAGAGTACGTGACCAGTAAAGCGGAAATTTGTATCCGCCATGTGCCCGACCGGGGCCATTTTTATCTCTTAATGTCAGCGCTGCGCCGCGAGATACAGTGTGATACAAAGTCGAGGTTGGCAATTGTTGCGGGCATGTGAATTTATGCTTGCCCCGGGAGATAAATCCGTTACCGTGGCAGGCATTTTTCACCACTTAAGAACGCAGGAACCCGCTATGGCGATTTTTGATGGTCACAATGACCTGCTGCTGAATCTCTGGCTTCACCATCGCGAGGATCCGGTGAGCGCCTTCTTTGCCGGGATAGAGAACGGCCATCTCGACTATCCGCGCATGCTGCAAGGCGGATTTGCCGGCGGGCTATTCGCGCTATTCGTGCCACCGCAGGAATATATTGCCCGTATGACGCCGCAATACGCCAGCCAACGATGGGATCCGATCGATATCCTCTGGCAGCAACTGGCCATCCTGAAGCAACTTATCGCGCACTCCGCTGGACGCTTGAGATTGTGTCTGAGCGCGGCGGATATCGAGCGCTGCCGCGAGGATAAGGTACTGGCGATGGTGGCGCATATTGAGGGTGCCGGAGGTTTTGATGGCGAGGGCCGCGACCTGCAGGCCTTTTATGCCGCCGGGGTCCGCAGCATTGGTCCGTTCTGGAATATTGCGAACCGCTTCGGCAGCGGCGTTAACGGTTCGTTTCCCGGTAGCCCGGACACTGGGCCTGGACTGACATCGGCAGGTATCGATCTGATTAAGCAGGCCAATGCCTTGAAGATGCAGATGGACGTGTCTCATATGAATGAAAAAGCGTTCTGGGATACCGCCCATCACTCAACGTCACCGCTGGTGGCCACCCACTCCAATGCCCACGCCCTGTGCCCGCAGCCGCGCAATCTGACCGACCAGCAACTGCGGGCGATCCGCGACAGCGGCGGCGTGGTGGGCGTCAATTTCGGCAATGCTTTCCTGCGCGCCGACGGCCGGCGCGATAGCGACACGCCCTTAACCACCATTGTCCGGCATATCGACTATCTTATTAACATAATGGGTGAGGATCATGTGGCCCTTGGCTCGGATTTTGACGGCATCACCCTGCCGGACGAGCTGGGCGATGTGGCCGGCTTACCGCGGCTTATCAATACGTTGCGCGCTAGCGGCTATGATCAATTGGTGCTGGATAAGCTGCTGTGGCGTAACTGGCTACGGGTATTAAAAAATGTTTGGCAACAATAGGTTATATTGTAAACATAAAGTTAATTCCTTACAGATTCCGGGTTGATCTCTCTCCCGGTGAAGCGCAATATGCGGCAGCCGTCACAGATCCACCATTATCCGTGAGGCCTGTAGTCATTTTTAAGAGGAACAAAACATGTGGAAGAAACCTGCTTTTATCGATTTACGTCTCGGTCTGGAAGTGACGCTGTACATTTCTAACCGTTAATCGCCCCGCCCGCCGTTCGCGCGGGCACCTTCATTCATTACCCGGTCCGTCTTCATGTTCATTAAAGTCCTCGGTTCCGCCGCCGGCGGCGGTTTCCCGCAATGGAACTGCAACTGCGCCAACTGTCAGGGTCTGCGCGATGGCACCATTCAGGCTGCCCCCCGCACCCAGTCGTCAATTATCGTCAGCGACAACGGTAAAGAGTGGGTGCTGTGCAACGCCTCGCCGGATATCAGCCAGCAGATTGCCCATACCCCCGAGTTAAATAAAGCCGGCGTACTGCGCGGAACGCATATCGGCGGCATTATTCTCACCGACAGCCAGATCGACCACACCACCGGGTTGCTGAGCCTGCGGGAAGGCTGCCCACATCAGGTCTGGTGCACCCCGGAGGTTCATGAGGATCTCTCCACCGGCTTCCCGGTATTTACCATGCTGCGGCACTGGAACGGCGGCCTGGTGCATCATCCCATCGCTCCGCAGCAGCCTTTTACCGTTGACGCCTGTCCTGATTTGCAGTTTACCGCGGTGCCTATCGCCAGCAACGCGCCGCCCTATTCGCCGTATCGCGACCGGCCGCTGCCGGGTCATAACGTGGCGCTGTTTATCGAAAACCGCCGCAACGGGCAGACGCTGTTCTATGCCCCGGGGCTGGGTGAGCCTGATGAACCCCTGCTACCGTGGCTGCAAAAAGCGGACTGTCTGCTGATCGATGGCACCGTCTGGCAGGATGACGAGCTGCAGGCCGCCGGCGTCGGACGCAATACCGGGCGCGATATGGGCCACCTGGCGCTCGGCGACGAGCACGGGATGATGGCCCTGCTGGCCTCTCTGCCGGCAAAACGCAAAATTCTCATTCATATTAATAACACCAACCCGATCCTTAACGAGCAGTCTCCCCAGCGCCAGGCGCTAACGCAACAGGGGATCGAAGTGAGCTGGGACGGGATGGCAATCACCCTTCAGGATACCGCATGCTGATCACTGACACGCTGTCGCCGCAGGCCTTTGAAGAGGCTCTGCGGGCTAAAGGCGCCTTCTACCATATTCACCACCCTTACCACATCGCCATGCATAACGGCGACGCGACCCGCGAGCAAATTCAGGGCTGGGTGGCGAACCGGTTTTATTACCAGACCACTATTCCGCTGAAAGACGCGGCGATTATGGCCAACTGCCCGGATGCGCAAACCCGGCGCAAATGGGTGCAGCGGATCCTCGACCACGACGGCAGACACGGCGAGGACGGCGGGATTGAAGCCTGGCTGCGGCTGGGGGAAGCGGTCGGTTTGAGCCGCGACGATCTGCTCAGCGAGCGTCACGTGCTGCCCGGCGTGCGCTTCGCAGTGGATGCCTATCTCAATTTCGCTCGTCGCGCCTGCTGGCAGGAGGCGGCCTGCAGCTCCCTGACCGAGCTGTTCGCCCCGCAGATCCATCAGTCGCGCCTCGACAGCTGGCCGCAGCACTATCCATGGATCAAAGAGGAAGGCTACTTTTACTTCCGCAGTCGTCTGAGCCAGGCCAATCGCGACGTTGAGCATGGCCTGGCGCTGGCGAAGGCCTACTGCGACAGCGCTGAAAAACAGAACCGGATGCTGGAGATCCTGCAGTTTAAGCTCGACATTCTGTGGTCGATGCTCGATGCCATGACCATGGCCTATGCCCTGCAGCGCCCGCCCTATCACACGGTCACCGACAAGGCGGCCTGGCACACGACCCGACTGGTGTAATCATGCAGAAAACGTCCATCGTTGCCTTTCGTCGCGGCTACCGACTGCAGTGGGAAGCCGCCCAGGAGAGCCATGTGATCCTCTATCCGGAGGGTATGGCCAAACTCAATGAGACCGCCGCGGCGATCCTCGAGCTGGTCGATGGCCGGCGCGACGTCGCGGCGATTATCGCCATGCTTAATGAACGTTTCCCGGAAGCAGGCGGCGTCGATGACGACGTCATCGAGTTCCTGCAGATCGCCTGTCAACAGAAGTGGATCACCTGCCGTGAGCCAGAGTAAACCCACCGTCAATCCGCCACTGTGGCTGCTGGCGGAGCTGACCTACCGCTGCCCGCTGCAGTGTCCCTACTGTTCCAATCCGCTGGACTTCGCCCGGCAGGATAAGGAGCTGACCACCGAACAATGGATCGAGGTCTTTCGCCAGGCGCGGGCGATGGGCAGCGTTCAGCTGGGCTTTTCCGGCGGCGAGCCGCTGACCCGTAAAGATCTGCCGGAGCTGATCCGCGCCGCGCGCGACCTCGGGTTCTATACCAACCTGATCACCTCCGGGATAGGGCTGACGGAGAGCAAACTGGACGCCTTCAGCGAGGCCGGGCTGGACCATATCCAGATTAGCTTCCAGGCCAGCGATGAAGTGCTCAACGCCGCGTTGGCCGGCAACAAAAAAGCCTTCCAGCAGAAGCTGGCCATGGCCAAAGCCGTGAAAGCGCGCGACTACCCGATGGTGCTCAACTTCGTTCTCCACCGGCACAACATCGACCAGCTCGATAAAATTATCGAGCTGTGCATTGAGCTGGAAGCCGATGACGTTGAGCTGGCCACCTGCCAGTTCTACGGGTGGGCGTTTCTTAATCGCGAAGGGCTGCTGCCGACCCGGGAACAGATCGCCCGCGCCGAGCAGGTGGTCGCTGACTACCGGCAGAAAATGGCCGCCAGCGGCAACCTCACCAACCTGCTGTTCGTCACCCCGGACTATTACGAAGAGCGGCCGAAAGGCTGCATGGGCGGCTGGGGATCGATTTTCCTCAGCGTCACCCCGGAAGGCACCGCCCTGCCTTGCCACAGCGCGCGCCAGCTGCCGGTGGCGTTTCCGTCGGTGCTGGAGCAGAGTCTGGAATCGATCTGGTATGACTCATTCGGCTTCAATCGCTACCGCGGGTATGACTGGATGCCGGAGCCGTGCCGCTCCTGTGATGAAAAAGAGAAGGACTTCGGCGGCTGTCGCTGCCAGGCCTTTATGCTGACCGGCAGCGCCGATAACGCCGACCCGGTGTGCAGCAAATCTCCGCATCATCACAAAATCCTCGAGGCCCGGCGCGAAGCGGCCTGCAGCGACATAAAAGTCAGCCAGCTGCAGTTCCGCAACCGTACCCGCTCGCAGCTGATCTACCAAACCCGGGACCTGTAATGACGCTGGCGACCCGCACCGTCACTTTGCCGGGCGGCCTGCAGGCCACCCTGGTCCATCAGCCGCAGGCGGATCGCGCGGCTGCCCTGGCGCGGGTCGCCGCCGGCAGCCACCACGAACCGTCGCGCTTCCCTGGGCTGGCGCACCTGCTGGAACACCTGCTGTTTTACGGCGGAGAGCGCTACCAGGATGATGACCGACTGATGGGCTGGGTGCAGCGCCAGGGCGGAAGCGTGAATGCCACCACCCTGGCTCGCCATAGCGCGTTCTTTTTCGAGGTTGCCGCCGATGCTCTGGCTGATGGTGTCGCGCGTCTACAGGAGATGCTGCAGGCCCCGCTGCTGCTCAGGGAAGATATTCAGCGCGAAGTGGCGGTGATTGACGCCGAGTACCGCCTGATCCAGCAGCATGAGCCATCGCGCCGGGAAGCCGCGGTGCGCCACGCCGCCAGCGCGCCCGCGGCGTTTCGCCGCTTTCAGGTAGGCAGCGCCGACGCGCTGGCGGGCGATCTCGCTGCGCTGCAGGCCGCCTTAGGCGATTTTCACCGCACCCATTACGTCGCCCGGCGAATGCAGCTCTGGCTGCAGGGGCCGCAGTCGCTGGAGGCGCTCGGCGAGCTGGCGGCCCGTTTCGCCGCCGGGCTTGCCGCAGGCGAGCCTCCGCCGCCGGCGCCGCCGCTGCGCCTGGGCGAGTTCACTGCACTGCAGCTGGCGGTCTCCAACCAGCCCGCGCTGTGGCGCTGCCCGCTGATCGCTTTAAGTGACAACGTCACGTTACTGCGCGAGTTTTTGCTGGATGAAGCCCCCGGCAGCCTGATGGCCGGCCTGCGCCAGCGCCGGCTGGCCGGGGATGTGGCGCTGAACTGGCTGTATCAGGATCGGCACCTCGGCTGGCTGGCGCTGGTCTTCGCCAGCGACCGGCCGGAAGAGGTCGACCGGCAGATAACCCACTGGCTGCAGGCGCTCCAGCAAACGACGCCTGAGCAGCAGCAACACTACTATCAGCTATCCCGCCGCCGCTTTCAGGCGCTGTCGCCTCTCGATCAGCTGCGCCAGCGGGCATTCGGCTTTGCCCCCGGCGCGCCGCCCGCCGGGTTCGCCGATTTTTGCGCCGCCCTGCAGGTCGCCCCGTCGGTCAGCCTGGCCTGTCAAACCGTTTCCCCAGGGGAGCCTGTTGCCACCCAGGGCTTTAGCCTGCCGCTTAGCCGCTGGCGCCGCCGCCCTGAGTCTGACCCGGCGCTGGCGTTCGCTTTCTATCCGCAGGCCGCTGGCGATCTCGTTGCCAAATGCCCGGAGAAAGCCGCGCCGCTGCTCCATCTCCCGTCACCGGGAGATCCGCCGAGGCTCCTGCTGCGACCGCCCTTCTACTGCTCGCCCGATCAGGCCGAGGGGCTGGCGCGTGGGGAACAGCTGCGCCCACTGCTTGCCGCCCTGCGCCATGCCGGGGGACACGGCGAGTGGCATCTGTTCGACGGCAGCTGGCAGTTGACCCTCCAGCTGCCGGAGCCCGGCCGACGGCCGGAAGCGATCCTGCAGGCCATTCTGCGGCAGCTCGCGCTCCCGGTCGCCTCGCTGACCCCACCGCCGGATAGTATCGCTATCCGTCATCTCATGGCTCAACTCCCCGAACGGCTGGGTACATCCGGGCATCAGGAAGGTTGGCTGGCGGCCCTGGCCGGCGGCAGCGCAGAAGATGCGCAGTGGGTAGCGCGTCAGCTGAGCCTGATTACCGCCCCGGTTAATCCGCCGATGCCCGCTCCGGCGCCCTGCCGCCGCGGCGTCGAACGTCTGGTTTATCCGGGAGGCGATACGGCGCTGCTGGTCTTTATTCCGCTGCCGGATGGCGCCTCGCTGGCGGCCCTGCGGCTGCTGGCGCAGCATTGTGAGCCGCTATTTTTCCAGCACCTGCGGGTGGAGCAGCAGATTGGCTATGTGGTGAGCTGCCGCTATCAGCGGGTCGCCGATCGCGACGGGCTGCTAATGGCGCTCCAGTCCCCGGATCGCCGCGCCGGGGAATTGCTGCGCTGTGGTAAAGACTTTCTGCGCCAGCTGGCCCCCATGGATGAGGCGACCTTCAGACCGCTACAGCAGCGCCTGGCCGCTCAGATCCGTGCCAGCAGGCCGCCAGAGGCGCGGGCGCTGTCCGCCCTGCGTCAGGAGTATGGTTTACCAGAGCTAACGCCGCAGGCGGTCGACGCGCTGCGCGTTGCAGAGGTGGCCGATCTGGCACGCGAAATGACCCGCCGGCGTCGCCGCTGGCAGGTGCTATTCACGACAGGGGATTAATGGCCGGGGGCATCCGGGGTCAGAAAGGCGCTGACGAAGCGCGTAAGGATCGCCGCGCCCTGCGGGCTCTCCTGCACCTCTTCGTGTAACCGCTGCGCGTCAATACCTTCCGCCTGCAGCACCGCCTCCCGGTGGCGGATCAGCGAACGGGCTATCGGCGCGGTAAATTCCGGGTGAAATTGCGTAGAGACCGCGTGCGGCCCATAGCGCACAATCTGGTGGGGATCGTGGGAGGACGCGGCCAGCACCGTGGCCCCTTCCGGCAGACGAGTCACGGTTTGCAAATGGCTCAGATGCGCAGGAAATGTGGCCGGCAGGCCGCTCAGCAGCGGATCATCGACACCCCATGGCGACAGCGTAATGGTTTGGCTGCCGCTTTCCCGCCCGCCAGGATGATACGCCACCTCGCCCCCCAGGGCATGGGCCATCAGCTGATGACCATAGCAAACGCCGAACAGCGGCATGTCGATAGCCACCGCCTGCCGGATCCAGTCGGCGGTCCGTTCGCTCCACGCCAGACGATCGGTCACCATCGCCCACGAGCCGGTTAGCACCGCTATGGTCTGGTTATCCGGCGTCGGCAGCGGTTCATCTTCAAACACCCGCACCGTGGTGAGCTGCGTCTGCCACGGCGCCAGCAGCGTGCGAAACCAGCGCGGCAGATCGCCATGCGCCTGGCGAATGGCCGTCGGCGGCGTGCCGGTCTGGACCAGCAGTAATCGGTTACGTGTCACCTTTCCTCCTCGCTCCGGGTCATGTTCCCGGTAAAACACTATGCCGCCGGGAAGACGATGGGACAAATAACCAATTACTATGGACGATGCGCCTGCGGAATAAGTCCTGTCGCTTACTGGGCATCGGCGCTGTCACGCTGCGGCACATCGGCTGCCGCCGAAGATGCCTGCTGCGGGACAAAAATATGGTCCAGGATGGCGCGCGCCGTCGGTCCGGCCACCACCCCATCCCCGCCGCCGTTCTCCAGAATCAGCGCCATCGCCACCTTCGGATGCTGATAAGGGGCAAACAGGGTGTAGAAGATATGGTCGCGCAGACGCACCGGGATCATTTTGGCGTTATAGGTCTGGTTTTGCTTCAGGCTAAAGACCTGCGAGGTCCCGGACTTCGCCGCGATCTGATACGGCGCAGTATGAAACAGCTTATAGCCGGTGCCGTTGGGCTGATTCGCCATCCCATACATGCCGTTGCGCACAATGCCCCAGTACGGGGATTTCGGGTCACCCACCTGCGGCAGGTTCGCCGGCTGCTGATAACGTTCCACATGGTTGCCCTGCTTCATCGAATAGAGCAGATGCGGATCCTGTACTTTACCATTGTTCAGCAGAGTGGTAAGCGCCTTCACCATCTGAATTGGCGTGGCGATCCAGTACCCCTGGCCGATGCCGACCGAGATGGTGTCCCCCTGATACCAGGGCTTTTTATGCACCCGCTGTTTCCACTCCCGGCTGGGCAGCACCCCGGCATACTCCTCATTAAGGTCGATGCCGGTGGACTGGCCGTAACCAAACTTGCTCAGCCACTCATGGATCCGGTCAATGCCCATCTCGAAAGCGACCTGATAGAAAAAGGTGTCCGCCGACTCTTCGATGGCTTTGGTCACGTTGAGCATGCCGTGGCCGGTCTTCAGCCAGTCGCGGTAGCGGCGTTGCGTGCCCGGCAGCGTCCACGTCGGCGCCCCGAAGAAGGTGGTGTTCGGGGTGATGACCCCTGCGGAGAGCGCCGACAGCGCCATATAGGGCTTCACCGTCGAGGCCGGGGGATACAGCCCCTGGGTGACGCGGTTGATCAGCGGCCGGTCCGGATTATCGAGCAGCGATTTATAGGCCTGATAGCCAATGCCTTTGACGAACGGATTAGGATCGTAGCTGGGGCTGGAGACCATCGCCAGCACGCCGCCATCCCGGGGATCGACCACCACCACCGCCGCCCGCTGTCCCTTCAGCACCGACTCAATATACTGCTGGAGATGAAGGTCGAGAGTCAGATAGAGGTTTTTTCCGGCCACCGGCGGCACCTCTTTCAGTAGACGCACCACCCGGCCGTGGTTATCCACCTCCACTTCCTGATAGCCGGTGGTGCCGTGGAGCGCTTTTTCATAATAGCCCTCGATGCCCTGCTTACCGATATTGCGGTCGGCGGCGTAGTTCTCCTCTTCGCCGTTTTTCGCCAGCCGCTGCAGATCGCTGTCGTTGATTTTCGACACATAGCCCACCACGTGCGCCAGCTCTGCGCCGTAGGGGTATTCCCGTTGTTGGTAGCTCTCCACCGTCACGCCGGGGAAGCGGAATTCGTTGACCGCGAAGCGGGCCACCTCCACATCGCTGAGGTCTGACTTGAGGGTGACCGCTTTGTAGCGGCTGGTGTGGTGCATATCGTCGCGAAAGCTGGCGATGTCGTCCGGCGTCAGGTCGACGATAGGCGTCAGCTGCTGCAACAGCGCGGCCATATCGGGAATTTTGCTCGGGATCACCTGCAGGCGATACAGGGTGATATTCTGCACCAGCGGAATGCCGTTGCGATCGAATATCAGCCCGCGGCTGGGGGCGATGGGCAGCATTTTGATGTCGTTCTGGTTTGACCGGGTCTGGTAAAAATCGTGCTGCTCCACCTGCAGATGGTAGAGGTTAACGATCAGCACGCCAAAGCAGACCACCACCAGCAGAAAAGCAATTGCGGCCCGGCGGATAAACAGCATCTCTTCCGCGGAGTGGTCGCGAATTTCATCTCTCAAAAGGGGCATTAGCGGTACATCACCTGAATCACTGGAAAAGCCAACGGCGTAACGGCCGGGAAGCATAGCCTTATCGCAGCGTCAGCCCTACTGAAAGGTTGCTAATGATCTGGCAGAAATGTTTCAGCATGTTAGAGGGATCGTTATTCTTAACCTTGCCCGTGACGCGTCAGGCTATATTCACGATGCCCGACGCGTCGGCGCAGCTCACTGTTCTGCGCGGGCTGCCTCGTGGGAGGTAGCCGACTTCCCTGAGGTATAGATTAAGTACAGCGCGAGGGCCAGACATATCACCGCCGCCAGTCGCGCCGGCGAGAACGCCATCGTGCTGTTGCCCAGCCAGCCAAAGTTGTCGATCAGCAGGCTCATCGTCAGCTGGCCAAAGATCACCGCCACGGTAGCCGTAGCGGTGCCTATCCGCTGCACCGCCAGCACCATAATGACGATGTAGGGCACGCCGCAAAAAGCGCCCAGCAGCTGCCACTTAGGCACCTGTAGCAGGTTTACCGACGTCGCTGGAGCAAAAAACAGGATCAGCAATCCCGTCACCAGCGCGCCGGTGGCGAAGGTTAAAAAGGCGCTGCGCAGCACCCCCACCTGGCTGCCAAGACGGCCATTTATCGCCGCCTGGACGCTAAGCAATGCGCCGCCGCACAGTGCCAGAATGATCACTATCGTATCCATTTCCCCTCCTTAACCCAGAGCCACCAGCAGTAACGCCGCCATAATCAACATCAGCGCCATGGCGCGCCGCGGATCGATTTTGCGCCGTGGGCTGCCGAATAACCCGTAATGGTCGATCGCCAGGCTTTTCGCCACCTGACCCGCCAGGATGCCGATCATGGTCATGGCAATACCAATCACCGGCGTCGCCACGGTCAAGATCACCACGTACCCCGCCCCCAACAGACCGCCGGTGAGTTGCCAGCCGGGCAGAGAAAAGAACGACGGGCTGCTACGCGGGCTGAAAAAGAGCATCAGAAAAAAGGTTAACACTGCGCCAATCCCAAAGATGCTCATGGTTGCCCACAGATCCCCCACCTGGCTCGCCAGCGGCCCCAGCAGGCCGGCCTCGACCGATAATCCCATGCCGCCGGCAATCACTAATAAAATGAATAATAACGCCATTACTGCGCCTCCTCTGTACAACAGGCGGCTGAGGATAAAACAGCGTGCTGATGCGATAAACGGTATAATGCAGAAAACACTATTGCAGGAATTGCACAGATGGCCGATGCCAGCAGCGTCGATTTTCGCGCCCTTCAGCTTTTCATCGCGGTTTACGATAACCAGAGTTTTTCCGTAGTGGCCCGCCGCGAAGGGGTCTCTCACTCGTTGATCTCGCGAACCATCCAGCAGCTGGAAGATGCCCTCGGGCAGCAGCTGTTCTACCGCAACACCCGTGCCGTGGTACCGACCGAAGCAGGACGCCTTTTCGCAGCGTCCGCCCGGGAACTGCTGGGACAGTACGCCGACGCGCAACGGGCGTTACAGGATCGGGCACAGGTCCCCGGCGGACTGGTGCGGATCAATGCGCCGGTCTACTTTGGTCAGCGGCATATCGCCCCCTGGCTTCCGGAACTGGCGGCCCGGCATCCCAAACTGCAGTTTGACCTGACGCTGACCGACGATTTTATCGATCCCCATCGCGATGCGACGGATATCCTTTTTCGCATCAGCAGCCTGCCGGACGCGGGCTATCACGCCAGAGTGTTTGGCAGCCAGCGCTATTACCTGACCGCCTCCCCGGAGTATGTTTCACGGTACGGCAGCCCGACTTCGCCGGAGGCATTGCATCAACATCGCACGCTGGTGTATGGCGGTTCGCAGGGAGCCAACCGCTGGCTGTTTCGCCAGCGCGAAGAGGCATGGGTGCACTATCCGTTGACCCCGCTCATGACCTCGAACAATGCCGATGCCCTGCTCACTTCAGCCATCGGCGGGATGGGGATCGTGTTATTTCCCGACTGGATGGTCAGCGAAGCGCTGCACAACGGGACATTAGTCACGCTGATGGATCGCTATTCGGCGGCCATCAGCCACACGCCATCGTATATCGCGGCGATTTATCCTTATACCCGCCATCCCTCTCTCAACGTGCGGACAGTGATTGACTATTTTGCCGACGTGTTTGGATCGCCGCCCTACTGGCAGCGCTAATGCGAGTTTCGTAGTAAAACTTGTCATATCTCAAACAATTAGCATTCCTTCGCCCAGCTTGACGCGGATCGTTTCCTTTGCCGCCTCGTTACGGCTATGGTTACTAATGAGGTTAATCTCAATCTCCAGGCCGACACGGTCCCACCAGGGGGTTGCCTAACCCTTCATTGAACGGAAATAGCTATTAAATCCGTAGATTCATTCAAATATCGCTTATTGGTAGCAGTGTATATCGTAACGGCATTCACAAAAGCAAACGGAGCCTGATATGAGCACGTCTAACGACCCATCCAACAATGCATCCGCCGGGAAGTGCCCTTTCCACGCCGAGACGCCAAAACAGAGCGCCGGCAGCGGCACCGCCAACCGCGACTGGTGGCCGAACCAGCTGCGTGTCGATCTGTTAAACCAGCACTCCAATCGCTCCAACCCGTTGGGTGAGAATTTTAACTACAGGGAAGAGTTTAAAAAGCTCGATTACTCCGCGCTGAAGGCTGATCTCAGAGCGCTGCTGACCGATTCGCAAGAGTGGTGGCCGGCAGACTGGGGTAGCTATATTGGCTTGTTTATTCGTATGGCCTGGCACGGCGCCGGCACCTACCGCACCGTTGACGGTCGCGGCGGCGCAGGTCGTGGACAGCAGCGCTTTGCCCCCCTGAACTCCTGGCCTGACAACGTCAGCCTCGATAAGGCCCGCCGTCTGCTGTGGCCGGTGAAACAGAAATATGGCCAGAAAATCTCCTGGGCCGACCTTTACATGCTGGCGGGTAACGTCGCTCTGGAAAACGCCGGCTTCCGCACCTTTGGCTTTGGCGCCGGTCGCGAAGACGTCTGGGAACCGGATCTCGACGTCGACTGGGGCGATGAGAAAGAGTGGCTGGCCCACCGTCATCCGGAAAGCCTGGCGAAACAGGCCATCGGCGCCACCGAAATGGGTCTGATTTATGTCAACCCGGAAGGTCCGAACGCCAGCGGCGAGCCGCTGTCCGCCGCGGCGGCCATTCGCGCCACCTTCGGCAATATGGCGATGGACGATGAAGAGATCGTCGCGCTGATCGCCGGCGGCCATACGCTGGGCAAAACCCACGGCGCCGCAGAAACCAGCCACGTCGGCGCCGAGCCGGAAGCCGCGCCGCTGGAAGCGCAGGGTCTGGGCTGGCACTCCAGCTACGGCAGCGGCGCAGGCGCGGACGCCATCACCTCCGGTCTGGAAGTGGTCTGGACGCAGACGCCCACCCAGTGGAGCAACTACTTTTTCGAAAACCTGTTCAAATACGAATGGGTGCAGACCCGCAGCCCGGCTGGCGCGATCCAGTTCGAAGCCAAAGACGCGCCGGAGATTATCCCGGAGCCGTTTAACCCGGAGAAAAAGCGCAAACCGACCATGCTGGTCACCGACCTGACCCTGCGCTTCGACCCGGAGTTTGAAAAAATCTCCCGTCGCTTCCTCAACGATCCGCAGGCCTTTAACGAGGCGTTCGCCCGGGCGTGGTTCAAGCTGACCCACCGTGATATGGGGCCAAAATCCCGTTACCTCGGGCCGGAAGTGCCGAAAGAAGATCTGATTTGGCAGGATCCGCTGCCGGCAGCGACCCATCAGCCGAGCGCGGAAGATATCGCCAGCCTGAAAAGCGCCATCGCCGGCGCCGGCCTGTCGGTCAGTGAGCTGGTCTCGGTCGCCTGGGCGTCCGCCTCCACCTTCCGCGGCGGCGATAAACGCGGCGGCGCTAACGGCGCGCGTCTGGCGCTGGCCCCGCAGAAAGACTGGCCGGTTAACGCCATCGCCAGCCGGGTGCTGCCGACCCTGCAGGCGATCCAGCGCGCCTCCGGCAAAGCGTCGCTGGCCGATATTATCGTGCTGGCCGGCGTGGTCGGCGTTGAGCAGGCGGCCGCTGCCGCCGGCGTCAGCGTCAATGTGCCGTTTACCCCAGGCCGCGTCGACGCTCTGCCTGAGCAGACCGACGTCGAGTCGTTTGATCTGCTGCAGCCGCTGGCGGATGGCTTCCGCAACTATCGCCGTATCGAAGGCGGTGTCTCGACGGAAACCCTGCTGATCGATAAAGCGCAGCAGCTGACGCTAACCGCCCCGGAAATGACCGTGCTGGTCGGTGGCTTGCGCGTACTGGGCGCGAACTACGACGGCAGCAAACACGGGGTGTTTACCGACCGCGTCGGCGTGCTCAGCAATGACTTCTTCGTTAATCTGCTTGATATGGCTACCGTCTGGAAAGCGGCCGATGATAACGCGGAGCTGTTTACCGGCAGCGACCGTAAAACCGGCGAAGCGAAGTACAGCGCCACCCGCGTGGACCTGGTGTTTGGCTCCAACTCGGTACTGCGCGCCCTGGCGGAAGTGTACGCCTGCGCCGACGGTCAGCAGAAGCTGGTGCATGACTTCGTTGCCGCCTGGACCAAGGTGATGAACCTCGACCGCTTCGATCTGTAATCCTCTCGCCCCGGCTCCCGCCGGGGCGTTTTTCTTATACCGCCCGCGGCAGCTGTTGCAGGCGACTCCGCGTTCGTTGAATATCCTCCAGTTCCACCCCTGCCACCAGCGTCTCCAGGTCGCAGCGGGTCACCAGCAGCAGGCGGATCTGCTTTTCATACAGCACATCAATCACATTGATAAAGCGCTGCTGGGCCGCCGGCCCCACCGTAGCCAATGGCGGCACCTCGTCCAGTAGCCAGACGGCATAGCTTTCGCAGAGCGTCAGATAGTCCATCACCGCCGTGGCGGCCTGACAAAGCTGGGTAAAGGTGAAGTGCAGCAACGCGGGCGACGCCGCGGCCGCCAGCATCGTGCGATAGCCTACCGTCAGCGAAACCGGTTCGCCAGGCAGCGACGGCAGGTCATACAGCTGACGCTGTTGTGCATTCGGATTAACCCACATCCGCCCGCTGCAGAAGGCGTTATCCTGGCTCAGATGCCGTTCGCGATAATCCTCCTCGCCGTTCAGCGCCACCACCGTTAGATGGGCGCGGATCAGCGCGATCGACGGTAAAAAGCGATCGTGATACAGCGGATTGGGCAGCAGCATCTCCGGCGGGTAGTTTGAGGTGGCCAGCAGCACGATACCGTGTTGAAAGAGGTGTTCCAGCAAGGCTTTAATCAGCATGGCGTCGCCGGGGTCGTGCAGATGAAATTCGTCGAAGCATAGCAGGCGGCAACCGGATGTCATCTGCCTCATCACCGTCTGCAGGTCGGGCGCTCCGGGGGCATTCAGCCGCTGGTGCAGTTCGCGGAAGAAGTGATGAAAATGGACCCGCCGCCTGGCGGCGAGCGGCAGGCTGGCGAAAAAGTGGTCGAGGATAAAGCTTTTCCCTCGCCCGGTACGTCCCCAGACGTATACCCCCTGCGGCCTGCCTGTCGTGGACACCAACTGCTGACCGAGGGCGTCAAGGCGGGCGATGAGTGACAGCTGATCGTCGTCCAGCGTCAGACGCGCCCGCGCCGCCTGCTCGGCCATCACGCGGGTAAAACGAAAATCAGCCGTCACCTCTGTGGGACCAGATTCCGAGGGTACACATCCATTATTTAACATTCTTATAACCTCCTGCGAGGAGGCCATTCTAGCCGCTTTCCCGCGGGATGGCGAATCGCGCGACGAGCGGCCGTTTCCGCTGCTCCGCCGCCAGCCCCTACGCCTCTCCGACACGCCAGTGCACCGATGTGACGTTCTGCTGAACGCCCATCTGCGCCATAATTTGCGCCAGCGTTTTTTGGTGCTGCTTATGGCTAATCAGCTGCGCGCAAATCTCCAGATGGTCCGCGGTGTCCGCCGCCGCCGACTGCAATCCCTGCAGGGTAAACCGCTGCTGCTGCGCAATATTCAGCAACAGCTGACGCACGGCATTTTCATGTTCGCGCAGACAGGTGACGCGTAAGACATAGCGTTTCTCTTCGTCACCGGCCCCCGGCAAGGCATGAATGCGCTGCGCCGCCTCGCGCAGCAGGATATTGGCGCACAGAATAATCAGCGTAGCCGCCGTCGCGTTCCAGAACTGTCCCAGGCCGCAGAGTACGCCGATCCCGGCCGAACACCACAGCGTGGCGGCGGTATTGAGGCCGCGGACGTTCATGCCATCGCGCATAATCACCCCTGCCCCAAGGAAGCCGATACCGGAGACGATCTGCGCTGCAATACGCCCCGGGCTGTCCGGCGAGGCCGACATCGCGCTGAGAATAAACACCGCCGCGCCGGTGGCCACCAGGGCATTGGTGCGTAAACCGGCCATACGTTGCCGCCACTGTCGTTCCGCGCCGATCAGCGCCCCCAACAACATTGCCGCGAGTAAATGAGTCATATAAGGAAATACCATCGCGCCTTCCTCCAGAAAACAGAAAGCCCAAAATTACAGATGTAGCGCTCAGCCGCGCCGGGCGATTAGCGGGTGGATGATGGTGGAGGAAATAAGGGTCTGGAAAACATAAACATAACGCTGCCTCTCGCGCTCAATGGCGCATAAATTATTGAGGGAGGCAATCCGGAACTGAGAGATTGCTGCCCGCCGGGACGGCAAGCAGCGAAATGATCGCGTTAGCTTGCCGGAAAATCGCAATAAGGGTGACTGTCCAACGTATGACTCCTGAATAAAAGTGGGCACATTATAGCCCGGGGTAATGATGGGTAAAGCACGAAAACGCCGCCGGTGACGATTCGTTTAGTTTGTCTTTCGCGGGTCCTGCGTAGCGTGACATCGCCAGGCGACTAAAATGCCGTCAGCGGTGATTTACTTCAATTCCGTCGCTGGGATGCGGCGAAAACCAGCATGAATATCAACTTTATGTCTCCCCAGCGCGATCTTACGCTAAAGAATGTCGCTAAGGCTAAGGATTAAAAATTTAAAACTATTAACAATCAATTAACATTAGCAGGCAAACCATTCTTCCTGAGGAACACAACACCATGTCTACCACCCAGGTTCTCGGCGAAACGCCCTATGCTTCGCCAGGACAACCGCACGCCAGCTTAACCGGACGCATTGATGCGCTGCCCGCCTCATTTGGGTTATGGTCGTTTATTACCCTGCTCTCACTTGGCGGCTTCTTTGAGCTCTACGATCTCTTCCAGACCGGGTATATCAGCGCGGGCCTGCTGGCGGAGGGCATTTTCCACACCGGACAGGCGGGCATCTTCGGCATCGCCGACCAGGCGGCCTTCGCCTCCGCCACCTTTATGGGGCTGTTTATCGGCGCCAGTCTGCTGGCGCCGCTGGCGGACAAACTGGGCCGCCGCCTGACCTTTATGGTGGCGCTCGCCTGGTACGGTCTTTTTTCGCTGCTGATGGCGACGCAGAGTAGCGCGGAAGGGGTGATCTTCTTCCGCTTTCTGGTGGGGATCGGCCTCGGCATTGAGCTGGTGACCATTGATACCTATCTCAGCGAATGGGTGCCAACCCATCTGCGCAATAAAGCCTTTGCCTTTGCCTTCTTCATCCAGTTCCTCTCGGTTCCGGCAGTGGCGCTGATGTCCTGGATGCTGGTGCCGACCACCCTGTTCGGCCTCAGCGGCTGGCGCTGGGTGATCATCTTTGGCGCACTGTTCTCGCTGGCGATCTGGTTTATCCGCAAAAAGCTACCGGAGTCAGCCCGCTGGCTGGAAAGCAAAGGGCGGCATGATGACGCGCATACGGTGATGTGTGAGATGGAAGCCCGCTGCGGCCTGACGCCGTCGCCAAAGCATGCGCATGCGGCACAGAGCGTCGTCAAACGCGGCACCTTCCGCGAAATCTGGGCGCCGCAGTATCGGCAGCGCACCCTGATGCTGATGGTGATGAACTTCTTCCAGGCGATCGGTTTCTTCGGCTTTGGCAACTGGCTGCCGGCGCTGCTCTCCGGTCAGGGCGCCAGCATCACCCATAGCCTGCTGTACGCCTTCTTTATCACCCTCGCCTATCCGCTGGGCTGTCTGTTCTGCACCCGCTTCGTGCATCGCTTTGAAAACAAGTGGCAGATTGTCCTCTCCGCGCTGATGACCGTTATCTTCGGCACCCTGTTCGCTCTGCAAAACAGTCCGATCCTGTTGGTGATCTGCGGGTTTATGATCACCTGGTCCAACGCCTGGCTGACCATCAGCTACCACGCCTACCAGGCCGAGGTCTTCCCGACCCATATTCGCGCCCGCGCCGTCGGCTTCTGCTACTCGTTCAGCCGGCTCTCGACCGCGGTGACCAGCATTCTGATCGGCATTATTCTGCAATACGCCGGCACGCCGGGGGTGATTAGCTTTATCGTCGTCAGTATGCTGATGGTGATGCTGTCGGTGGGGATCTTCGGCCCGAGAACGCGCGGCATTCGTCTGGAGAATATCTGATGGCGGTCGCCGCCGAGGGTGCCGGCGGCGACATATTTTATCAGTTGCGATGTTGCAGCTGGCGCTGAACCTCAATAAGCTCCGCGATCAACTCCCGCGCAAGCATAGAGGTCATTATATGATCCTGGGCATGTACCAGAATAAGATTAACCGGTACTTTGCCACAGCCCTCATCCATACC
>OIEX01000147.1_pt1 | contig 46426 bp, 57 predicted proteins | sample 1581911 | NCBI WGS metagenome assembly OIEX01 (sample SAMN07977761, study PRJEB24534) | human gut metagenome | reverse complement strand
GTTTTCTATTGCCTGGTGATCCAATCTTGTCATCAAATGGTGGTATTTTAGTTTTAACGGTTAAACCCGCTGACTTTGGAGACGGATTTAAGAAAGTTGTTCCTGCTTTTCTTGCATAGAATGTATAGCTTGTGTTTGAATTCAAATTATTAAAAACGTTGCTTGCTTGCCACCTAGAGCCATCAATAGAAAACTCAACCCCAACGACATTACCTAGGGTTACCGTTTCGTATGATAGTTCTTTTAAAGTTGGTGCACTTGGTGGTGCTTGTTCATCTTTTATTAATCCTGTTCCAACTTGTCCTGAATCCATATTGTAATTTCTGTGATAGTCAAAAGGAAAAATTCGATAATATGTGTACATTCCTTTTCTTATGTTTGTATCAGTGAATTTTTGAGTGTTTTTTGAGCCATAAGAATCTAGAACTTCTATGCCATCGTCAATGTTTGCTGGATAATGTTCATAATTCTTAACTATTTTTACTCCTTCAAAATCTAAATTTTTAGGATTCGTCCACGTTAGTTCAAAAGATTGAGTTCCGCTCTTTACACTAAATCCAACAACGGGATCCGTTGGATATGGATCAATGATGAGTTTTAAGTTTCCGTTGTTGTCAGGCTTAATTCCATTAACCGTTTTAACGTTTTCTTTGTTTAAACTTCTTGTTCTTGCATCAAAATCTCCAATCCATTCTCCTAATTCTCTAGACCTTGATATAACTTCCCAAGTTTTTGTATTTTCATATCCCTTAGTTTGTCCTTTGGTTACATCTTTACCTTCTATAGTTGATAGTTTTTCATTCCAATTCTTCTTTTCGTCTTCAGTTACAGTTCTATGTTTTGTATCTTCTTGTAGATCTGATAATTTTTCAGGAATTTGATCGCTATCTGCTTTGTTATCCATAATCATCTTAATCTTAGTGATTACCTGTTTAAATCCATCATAATCAAGTATTTTCATAATTAATCACCCATTACTTGGTTTATTTCTTCGGTTGTAATTGCCTTTACATCGCTTGTTTTTAAGTAACCTGATAAATCTACCTTTGTATCTGTATCTCCTATTTTTTCCCAACTATTATTAATGTATAGCCATTCTTCATAAATGTTGTTGCCACTACCCTTAGGTCCTACTAGGTAAATAACATTCTCTTCACCTGTAGATGGCTTAGTAGAAACTACTTCTTTTTTCATGTGTCTAGCTTCACTAATAAGTGTCTTAACTTGTGTTGATGACACTAATTCCTTATCATTAACTAGATCAGAATATTTAGTTGGAACCGTAATATCTACTTCCTTGTTAGAAACATTGATTAAGGTTCCGTTTCTTTTGATTTTTGTAATTACATTTTTTTCTGCACCATCATCAATAGCATTTAGTTTGCTTAAATTTGCACTAGATAAAAGACCAGCTTCTTCAGTAGTTGCTACATTATATGCTTTTAGTGTTGAGAGTTTCTGTTTTTCTTCATCTGTATAATCATTAGTGGATAGACTTTTCCCACTCTCCTTCTGTACGAATTTATCTTTTATAAGTCCCACTAGTTGTTGTAAACCTTGAAAATCAAGAAAATTTGCCATGTTTTTCCCCCTTAAAATAATTTAAAAATATCTTCTTCTTTTATCCTAGAAATATTGATTTCTTCTAGCATTCTTTCTTTGTCCTCTTCTCTAAAAAAATCAATCCCGATTATGGGAGTATGTCCGTCTTTGCCTGGAGGACCAGGTGGACCAGGTGGTCCTGCTATCTTAGGTAGAAAGGGGTTTGTGACAATATTGCCACACACCCCACTTGCTAAAGTCTTTCTAATTTTTAGATAGAAGTCACCACTTGTTAAAATCTCATCTTCTTTTTGTATTTTGATTTCACAACTTAATACTCCAGGAACTGCCAATGCTGAATCAGTCAATATTACTTTTAATGTTTTCTTATCATCTGAAACCTCACATGGGATTTTTAACTTAACTTTGTCAGGTCTCTTTATTAGACAATAGATTTCTTCGTATTCACCAAGTTCTATTACTCTTAAACCTTCTACAAGCGTTATGTAGATAATGCTTGTTTTGTTGTCATATTGTACAAGCCCTTCATAGACCCCACTATTATTTTTGAGATCTACTGTAATATTAAAAAGTTTTTCCATTTAATCACCTACTCTAAAGTACTTAATAGTTCTTTTAGTTCCTTATCTGTAACCTCTTCAAAATTTATAGAATAGTTAAATTCGGCAATAACCTTTTTAATATCTTCAAATTGTTGTTTGATGTTTTCTGAAATATTTGTTGAAGTCTCAATATTGGTCTTGTTTAATTGGTATTGTTCAGTAAAAGCTTCAAGTATATTTTTATCAAGAGTCACAAGAATTTCATCTTCAGTTTCAAGGTTAGCTTCTTTAAAGATTATCTTGTCTCCTTTTGATAGCAGTAAGTCATTGATTATCTTGTTTTGAACATTAAGACTTAGAGTTTTTGTCTCATTGTTTCTAAATATTTCTAGCTTAACTGTTGCCTTATCTGATTTAAGTTCAATCTTATAGAGACCAGCTACAACTATTTCAATAACCTTAGGAATATCTTTATCCTTTATAGTGAATTCAATGTTTTCAGTAATATTAGGTTTTAAAGATTCGTAAACATCTTTGTTGTTGTTTATTTCGTCTATGATTTCATTGATCCTTTTAGTTATGTTAAAAAGAGGAGATTGTTTCGTTAGTTTTTCCATATAATCACCATTAAAAAAGGACGATTACTCGCCCTTTTCCCTCATTTTTGCTATTTCATTTTTCATTAAATCTATTTCAGTTCTTAACTCTATAACCTCTTTATTTAAACTTTCGACAGTCGGTTTATCCTTGCCTTTAGGCTTGAATATTAAAGCACCTACTTCATTTACTCTGTAGTCCATGCTTCCACCTACTTCATGATACATTTTAATCTTCTAATAGTTGGTCTTACTGCTGCGTTATTAGTTGATAGATCTACCTTTACTCTAAAGTTATTCTTGTCAGTGTTTTCAGTTGCTGTGTAAGTGTATTCAATATATCCACCTACAACCTTAGTTTTACCTTCGCCTTGTTGAGTTAGCTTCTTCCATTGCTTGCCATCTCTATCAGTCGCATAATAAAAAACAACTCCAGTTCCACTAGGGGCATAAACATCTGCAACTACTTTAACTGTCTTATACTTAGCATCTGTTACCACGTTTCTTGAAATATAAGAACTTGAAGCATCATTAAGGGTTCCTACAAGTAGCAAACTATCAAGTGCAATTGCAGGTGATACATTTCCCTTAGTTGTCATTATTGCTCTTATAGTAGCGTTATCTACTCTCTTTAAGAGGTCTATTTTGTTTTCAATGGATATAGGAAGCCAAGTCTTAGAGTTGTCAATTGAGTATTCCCATTCAAGAGTACAGTCAAGAGGAACTGAAGTGTCGGCTAATAGTTTAAGTGAATCTACTTCTAAACCTTTAATTGAATTGAAGTATATAAAGGATTTTCTTACATAGTCATTAGTGTAGATATCAAACTTAAGGTTAAAATCTTGTTTAGCACTCCATGCAATAGCATTAGATGATTCAAACATCAAACCTGGTACATAAGGATTTTCAAGTACAATTCTATTATTCAATAGGTCTTTTTTACCTAATTCTTGTACATAAATACTTGCTGTTGGTGAGTTTGATAAAACAGTTATTGCATATTGTTCGTTTGCTTTTAAATATACAGGGTTATCAAAGGTAACCTTAGTTTGTGCTGATGAATTATTACTAATTTTTATATCGTTAATTCCTACAACTGTTTCTGATAGTATTTCTCCACCAGGATAGCCATTTTCACAATTCCTTATTTGCACTCTTAGGTCGTGCTTTTCGTCCTTAGATGCAAAGTATAAGCCAATTGAAGTTAGCATTTGGTCTGATAAAACTGTAAATGTTTGTGCTACTGGGTCTACATACTTTTGGGTCCATCTAGTTGTATAAACTGTTGTTATTGTCCTATGAGTAGTTGTTGTATAAGTTGTTTTTGTAGTCTTCAAAGTTCCGTTTGCTGTAAATGGTGCATTGCCCTTTAAGTCTTGGAACTCTTCGGCATATATTTCAACTTTTACTGTTCCACATCTTACGTTACTAGGGATTTTAAAGCTTCCCTTAACAACTCCATCACCATCTGCCATAAGGTTTCCATTAGTTCCCTTATATATATCAGCACTAGGTTTCACATCTACTGGAATGTCATTAAATAAGACCTTAATGTTATCTTGTCTAGGGAAAAATCTCTTTCCTGTAAACTCGATCTCAATAGGTCTCATATACTCGATAGCAGTATTAACTATGCTTTCACTTTTTGAAGTTGTTGTGTAAGAAGATGAACTTGTACTTGAACTTTCTGATTGTTCCCATGCGTGCCACCTTCTTAATTCTCCATTTCTCCCCTCATCTCTTCTCATACTGTCATAAGATACAGTTGTTCCACCGTTTTCTCTTAGTATGATATTGTTAGTTTCTATCCAATTATCAACTTCAGGATAAATTTTAATACTAGGTATTTGAGGGAATACTGTGTAAGGATTAATTCTGTGTGCTCTAGTTGCATAAGGTTGTTTATCTTCTAACTTTTCAGTTCCCTTTGCTGTGACTATTCTTTCAAACTGATCATAGTCTTTTGAATTATCCTTATCAACACTTAATCTGTTAGTTACTAGCTTATATCCAAGTGTAAGCTCATTGTTTATAACATCAATACTTGCATTATAATCAGGGTGGTTAATGTCTGACTTGGAAAGCCCTAAGAATCCATCAGTAAAGATACCTTTTAATTGTGTCGCATCTTCTCCATCTAAGGCTTCTTTGTCTAGATCTGTAATAGCTTGATTAATTTCCATGTCTTCAAGTCTTTCAAACATTCTTTGGATCCTTGCCATATCTGACCTTAAGTTCCTAGAGTTAGTAATCTTTAAAACGTCATTAACTGGTGCTACTTGTACAAACCCAAGTAATAAAACTTCTTGGTCTGTAATATCTGGTGGTGCTACCTTATCAATAGTATCTGATTGACCAGGAATAACCCTTATTACCCCTTTTTCATCTAAGGTAATACTTGCTATATAGTACAGATAAAAAGTGTAATCTATAAGCATCTGACTTCTGTCTACTGGTATATCTCCATTGAGAAGCTCTACTGAATAAACTCCATTATCTACTGTAAGCTTGTAATCTGTACCTACAACCATTGTTTTGTTATAGGTAAATTCTATTTCGTAGCTTGCCCCTAAGTCTGGTTGTTTTCCACCACTTAACCATTTTATAGTATCGGCTTCTAATACATAGTCCACATTCTTTTTGTAAGTTGTATTTGTTGCTTGTTGTTTGATTGAAAGAACTTCAGCAACTGGTGTATATTCACTAGGTATTGGATCAGTACCATTTACTGCCCCTTGTCTAGTAAGCCTTGTATTAACTTTAATAACTGAAATAAGTCTATCTATCTTTGATACTGGATTATTATTTAAAGCGTATTTCTTAGTACCACTTTGAAAGATTTTAGGTTCAGCAATTATTGACCTTAATTCTTTAGCTCTAGGAACAGGAATAGTTGTTGCTGTTTGCTTTTCTATTTCCCAACCTTTAACATAAGCCTTACCTTTTGATAGTGTTAAATATAGGTTATCCTCGTCACTTTGAGCCTTTTGTGATAACTCCATACCACTTACTTTATAATGCCCGGATTCATCAAAGGTTCTTCTAGCAAGTAAAGATAATAACTTATTAAGCATTGAATCGTCATCTTTTTTAACATTTGTTACAAGTTTTCCGTCTTGGATCAAGTATATGGAAGTTGCTTTGTCATCATTTGCTGTTAACACTAAAGTTTCTTTTAATCTATCAGCACCAGGTAATCCAAAGTTAGGTGTTCCACTAGCAGGTGATACAATCCTATCATCTTCAGTATAATTAACCGCTTCACTTACAAGCCTTACTCCAATAGATTCAAGACCTTTACCTGTAATTTTAACCTTTTGACTTTCAAAGTCTCTTACAATCCCGTTAACATAGATTTTTCCATCTGTTACAGTTACATTCTTTTTAATTGTTCCTTCGATATCCTCGATGATTATTTGAGCACCGCTCTTTATGTCACCATCTTTTAAGAAGCAATCTGCAACTCCCTTAACAATTCTCTTTGCGTTACTTTGAAGTTCATTAAGTTCTCTATTTTGAAGATGTGTGCCTGGTCTAAAAAGTAACTGTGTGTAGTTGTTATCAAGGTTAGTGTCATAATAAGGTGCTTGGGATATATCCACTGTTTTAAATTTATCTGCCATATTCTATTCTCCTAACATTCGATTACCATAAAGTAAGTATCTTTAGTATCTGACTGTCTAGTTACTGCTTTTCTATTGTTTAAAACTTCTAGGATTCCAATATCTTCAATGTCCTTAGGTAGTAATACATTTGAGTTTTCTTTTCCGTCTACTGGTTTTACTCGGGAGAAAAGTCCTATTTGCCTATAAGCAACTGGTGGCAACTCTTCAAAGTAAATTGTAGTTTCTATTAAAACCCATCTAGCCTTTAATCTTAATGCTTCTTCCTTAGAGATGGTTTTAAACCTTATCTTTGCATATTCTATTTCACCTGAATCATCTGGTATGACCATTGAGACCCTTTCAGCTTTCTTAAGTCCTATTAGTTCATCAAGGTTTTCAGCATCTAGGTCTGGTTCAGGTGGAACAAAACCTTCTTCATTTTCCTTATCCCATGGTGTTGTTCTGCCAATTCCAAAGAATATATTACCTTGTTCTACTAGAGCCAAGGCCCTGGAACAATGAGCAGTATTAGTGATAATTGGTAGTCGTTCATGAATATTTTTACCAACTGTATTAATTGCCATTATTTAATTCCCTCATTTCTTATTTCTATAGGTTTTAAAGTCATAGTTAATCGTCCTTCCTCTTCTCTAGTTCCCTTAAAGGATTCTTCTTCAAGTGCAAAGGCTTCTTCTAGTGTCGGTTCTTCTTTATCAAGCAAGTTAGCAAAGTCTTCCAAGGACAAGATTCCACCTAAGTGATTTCTTAAAATACCAGTACCATAATAGGTTCTTCCTTGTTCTATTCCGTCCCAGTAGATTAATCTTCTGCCTTCCAATAGACCAACTCCATCTATAATGGTGTTTTCTAAGCCTTCTATTCCTAAGCTAAAATCACCTTCGGGAACTGTTGAGAAAATAGTATTATCTGCGTTATTGACTTCTATATAGTGAGTTTTGTAAATCTTATTAACTACATGAGTGTTTCTTTCTGCCCTATCTTTATCTGTTACTATGTCCCATCTAGGAGCAAGTGAAAATACTATCTTTACTCCACCAGCTTTTATCTTGTTTAGGTATTTGATTAATTCTGGTGTTATATAAGATGATTCAGGTAGGCTAATGTCAATTACAGAATAAATCCAATAGTCATAAGATATTAACCTTCCTTTACCGTCAAGATAACCTCTTTCATCTAGCTTTATAAGTTCAGTCCAAGGTTCAAATATCCTTATGGATTCTGGTATAAAGTCTTCTTTATGATCTTTATTAACTTTTCTTGCTGTTGCCCTCTTAATGGATTCTAAGGTGTTCTTAGGTGCTATTATCTCTTCAATGATTCTTGCTCTATAAGTATCATCATCTTCCTGATAATCTCTTGAAACTCCAAGTACATAACCCCAATAATCAAGCCATTCCCCTGTAGCGGTGTCAAGTGCCATTGCTAACTTTGATTTCTGCAAGCCATCATCTGCAATGTTTAAGGCTTCGAATATAGCATCTATTAAAACACTCTTACTTCTTCCATCTTTATCTGTGTTTAATTTGTATAAGGCAACTAAGGTTTTATAATATATACTGTTTAAAAACTTCATAAGCTACCTAACTTTCAACTGTGATAGTTCCAGGCTTTAAGATTTCGTTGTATAGAGTTGTTATATCTTTTTTATCCTCTAGGTCTATATAGGCTATGATTTCTCTAAAACTATCATTGATTACAGTTATAAGAGTTGAAATATTAAGATCTTCTGAAACCTTTAAGCTATTTATATAGTTGTAGATTATTTGACCTATTGCACCGTTATAGTTGTTAGGGTCGTAACCTGGTCTATATACAACTTTTATATTCATATCTACTAGCTTTTTTACTGCTGGTCTCACTACTACTTCAATCCCTGCACTCCTATAGTCATCAACACCCTTTAAAACTCTTTCTTTAAGTTCGTCACTTAGATTTCCATACATGTCGTGTACATAAGCTATCAAGTAACCTATGTAATTATCATCAATGTAAACTCCATCTACGCCTTTGACTTGCTTGATACCATAAGCTATTGCATCTTTTGTTCCTCTTTGTAGAGTGTGTACATATTCCCTAAAGCGTTCTTCTCTTTCTGTATCTGATTCAATATCTTTTCCGTTAGAGAAGTCACTATTATTTGTTATTAGATATACGTTAGGATCTCCTACAGTTAGTTTTGATATTTCACCAGCTACAACATTTCCTATAGTCCCTTTTTCCGTGCAAGTAACAGGTATTATTGCTGCTTGTGCACCTTCTTTTATTAGTATGTCTCTAGTGGCCTTGAAATATATTTTTCTAACTGTGTTTTCTCCAGTATGAAATTCTGTACCCTTAGTTATTACCTTGTCTTTTAATAAAGGACTTTCATAATAGATGGTTACTGTTCCACTTGCATAGCTTGAAGCGTATTTCTCAAACTTAAAAGCGTTATAGCAAGCATTTCTTATAGCATATTTAGTAGCATTGAATAAGTTATAGTAGAATTCCTCTATTTGAAGTGAAACTGCTTCTAATAAGGTTCTTACTGCTGACCCAGGGTTAAAATCTGTAAGCTTATCAGTCTTGAAACTTACCCAAGCTATTAATTTTTGTAAAATACTGTCTTTGTTTTCACTATTTAATCTAAATTTCATTTTCCACCCCCTAAAGAAGTATGTATTCGTATTTAAAAGGTGTACCAGGTTCAATAGGAATTACAGTACAACTTACATATCTTTTATCTCTATCGTGATTTACTCTCATGTTGATTACATCTTTAACTCTAAAGTCGCATCTTATACAAGATTCAACCTCAAACATAACCTTATTATCTATTTCAGGCTTATTTAATCGTCCGTTATATCTAAATAAATAGGATCCATATTCAGGGTGATTTATAAGTGTTCCTATTTTAGTTGTTAAGCGTGTGTTTAACTGTTGAACAAGGTTATCTATTCCATAAACTAGCTTTATATCTCCAGTTTCTCTTACATATCCTTGTTCAGTCATTGCTACTGGTAAATCTCCGTTAATGTCAATATCAATTCCATAGGCTAAACTCTCTATTTCTGCATTCCTTCTTTTGGGAATGTTTATGTTCTCCCCATTAGGCTTAGGTAGAAGTATTAAGTCGCCTATCTTTGCAACTTTAGGATTCTCTAGGTGGTCTTCACTCATGAATACACTATCTATATATGGTTCTTCAAGATTATTGAGTATGGCTATTTGTCGCCAATCTTTAATCTTATATATCTTAGCTAACTTTTGAAGTGAATCCCCTTCATTTATCCTATGTGTTTTTAGTCCGTGCATCTTATCACTTCCTAATTCTCAATAAAATATTTATTAATGTCATAATTTACTGCAAGTACATTCATAAGTAGGACTGATATATGGTGTGTAAGGTTTATTGCGTTTAAATTCTCTTGTCCTAGTTTGTACTTTACATATTCAATATCATTAGCAAGTTCATTAATTCTCTTTCTTCCTAACTGCATCTTATCAGGTTCTTTACCCTCAACTGCAAATTCATAGAGTGAGTAATACAAAGAAAAGCACTCTAGGAGAATGAATAAAAGGTAGTTATAGATTTTACTTGTCTTGTATTCTGTTTCAGTCTCTAAGATATCTATTATTGCACTATCATTTATCCTCTTATTAAGTGATTGAAAAAATAATAAATCTTTAATTTCTATGAGGTCTTTCCCATTTCTTACACTCTCTAGAATATAATCTGTGTTTAACACACTTGGACTATATTCTGAAGCCATCTTATGGATATTAGCAGCTTGTAAAGTTAGCTTATTTCTAAACTTGTACTTAATACAGTTATCAACTAATGTGTCATTTTCTAAGTCCAAACATAAAAGAGATGCAATCCTAAGATTTTTTACAACTACTGAAGCTGTTCTAGGATTCCATCTCTTACTGTTAGGTCTTGCTCCTATTAAAGGTGCAAGATTTTCAATTATTAATTTTCCACGGTCTCTAATTGTCATTTTTCTTTTCCTCTATTAGTTCTTTCTTCAAGTTTTCAAGATTCTTATTAGAAAAATTATTATTAGTTCCTTCTTTTTCCTTTATTACCCTATCCTCTACAGTCCTTGTTGAGGTTTTAGGTGTTCCCATAGGGTTTCCTATCTGTTGACTACTAGAATCCATTCTAGCCTTATTAGCACTTCTTATTACATAGAAGTCTAAGTCATACTTATATAAAAGAGGTTGATTGACATTTCTTGAAATTGTAAGCCTTGATGGTACAGTTACATAACCTTCCCCATCTGTGTGGTTGTATAACATTACAAATTCGGTTACAGGTTCTCCCTCTTCTACATTTCTAAAATTATCTTGAATTAGTTTTTTTAGTTCCAGGAACTTCTTATATCCATGTTCAGGGTCATTTGTTTGAGACTTAAATCCAGTAATACCACTTATTGAAATTTCTCTTAAGCCTTCCCCAAATAGATCTAGGAATACTCCACCTTTAGTGTAAGTAGGGTTTACCCTGCTTGGTATTTTTATTTCGTATTGTTCAGGGTTAATTGTAAACAAATAAGAAACTCCCTTGAACTCTAATTCCATTCTTTTAAGATGGGTTAATCCATTGCTGTTTCCATTCATTTTCTTTATCCTCTTTCTTTACACTTGTATAAGGGTATCCAGTTTCTACAAGGCTAATTAAAGGTGCTCTAACGTTAAAAGATGAAGATGAGTTGAAGTTAATATCTTTTTCGGAATTAACAGTTATAGGCTTATTCGTGTTAATTGTTATGCCTTCGCCTATAACTACATTAGTAGCATCTTCTTTATTCTGTACATGGATTTCTATTTCTCCGTTATCCTTTACTTTTATATTAGTAAAATCATTTATCTTTTGAAATTCAGGAATCTTTTTCGCTTCTTTTAACTTGTTTATATTAGGAATATCACTTTTTCTTAGAGTTTCATGTGGATAACTGCTTTCTTCATAGTCCTTTTTAGGTCTTCTATTGGAATCCCTTTGTTGCATTATAGAAAATTCATTATCTAGTTCAATATAGAATAATTCTTTTTTCCCATCTCTTGAAACTCTTGTAACTCCTAATTCACTATCATGAAAGAATCTGTTATACACTGTATCATCGGTGTCATCATAGGTATTTTGCGTTTTTATTAGGTAACTAAAGGGTTTATACTTAAACATCTTCTTAAGTGCCCTAATGGTCTTGTAGGTCCACTTATTTTTTATTGTAAGGTCATCATAAGAGAATCCATTCTCTCTATGGTCTGAAATTTTATCTCTTCTTCCAGTAATAAAGCTTCCGTTAGCCTTTACCTTTTCAAAGTCGCCATGTGCAGTGGTATATGTGTATTCTTGTAGTTGTGATACATCATAGATTTCTTCTTTCTCATCTTCTAATTCCCCATCTGCCATTACTGTAGGGTGGTTAGTAAGTGAACTATCGACTGGTGCAAGTGAACCTATTATAATGGGTTTCTTCTTCATAGAATCTATATGTGCAACTACAACAAGTTGCCCCTCATGTAAGGGTGTTACTCTCCCATAGGCAAGGTTTAAATCTTCATGCCAACCTTGGGAATTCTCTAATCTCATACAAGATACAGTCTCTTCATCTCCCTTTTCCGCTGGTCCTATAAAGGATCCTTGCTCTAGGATTACATCGGCTGTATGCGTTTTATTATTAACTCTTTTAACCTTAGCTATTATTAGTTGACCTGTGTTGTTTAAGTCACTTCTTTCACCGTATTTTAACTTCCCAAGACCTGCTTGTAGTCTCAAAATACCACTTCCTTTTTTTACATATAAAAAAAGCACCTTAGATTTTTCTAAAATGCTTCATTGTTTATACTTTGTTTAATTTTTAAATAAGCATGTATAGGTTATTACTGCAAGCAAACACTCCAGCACCTAAAAACTTTTCTTTGTCTATATATCCATTTTCTAGTTCCCATACATTTGTGTTGTAATCAGATTTAATAACATCTTCGTTATTTGCTAAAAAGTCATTAACTTCTTGATCTGTTCTATTTCCTCTTGTTTGATAAAAGTCTTTTATTACTTCATTTTTAAACTCTTCATAAGAAGGTATATTATTTGTTCCTTTCATGCAAATTATAGAAGTCTTTAATTCAGCATAAAAATGCCATAAGCCGCTGATTTTGGTCTATAAGACATAAATTTTTCTATAGTTGTGTCTCCGTCTTCTAGTGCCATCACTGCATCTCTGTACTCATACTGTATATCTTTGTCAAATTTTTTAAATTCTTCATTTTCTAAGTTTGCAAATTGTTCATATTTTTTAAGTTCTTCAACTGTAGCTTTATAAAAGTCTTCATAAGTTGGAACTTTATTTTCCAATGTTTTCATATTACTTCTCCCTTAGTGAATTTTCCCTAACCTTATAGGCTGCATCATAGTCTATTGATGGTTTCATTCTTCTAAAAAATTCATTTGGAGTTTCGATTCTATCAGGAACCTTACCTGTGTATTTGTAAAATATTATATGCTCTCTATCAAAGTTCTCGTTCCAATCTTCTGGTGCATGCTTATCTTCCCATCTGCACCATGAAACGGGTTCAAATCCACATTGTTGGTAAAATTTATGATTACCACCATAAGAATCTAGCTTTACTCCACCTTGATTTACTGCTTCTTTAAGGATATCTTTACCACTTAAAGTGTCTCCCCTGTGTTTACATACACTTATTATATCACCATCATCAGCAATTGCAAAGGTAGAACCGCCTTTTGATACATAGTTTTTAGTGTGTTTATATTCTTTTGCTACATGACTTGTTACTCTCCAAGCTACACTATCATCTACAGTTTCTTTTGCCAATTTAATTGATTTAGCAAAGCTTTTAGGACTTACTGTTCTATAATGTCTTCCGCCTTTATTGATTTTTTTGTTATTTTTCCTTGGTTTATCTTCTCTTTTTTCGATTGAAATATTGTAATTCTTGCTAATGAAATCTTCTAAGGTTACTTTCTCAACCTTTTTATCTTTCATATAAGCATTAATTACATCTGCATCACTTATGGACTTACCAGTCTTTTTAGATTTAAATTCAACATCGCCTTTTTTTCCAGCTTTTTTCTGTATTATATTTTTTGTTTTTGCTAATCCTTGTTTTGGATCCTTCCACCTATGAGCTGTGAATTGTCCTTTTTTGCCTTTAACAGGTACTTCAACAAGCACTAGGTTAGTTTTATCTAATCCTTTTAGTAAGTCACATTCCTTAGGTCTTCTAACTCTTATCTTCATTTGTATCTATCACCTACCTAATACCTTTAACTCTATAAGCTCTTCTCCATTTACCATTAGAGATCTTACCACCATAACCTGCTGGTGTTCCTGGTTTATGTGCTCCAAAGCTTCTTCCATTCATTCCTTCATCTGAAACGAATTCTGTATGTCCTGGTCTCCAAAGAATATCACCTGGTAAAGCTTCATTCATTGGAATTTCTTCCCAAAGGTCACAACTTGTCATACCGCTTGAACTAGGTGCCCATTTACCTTTATAATCAATCCCTTTAGCTTCACATACTCTTTTAAATACAAAGCTTGAACAGTCTGAATAGCCATCTTGCATTCTCTTACCTTGACTATAAGTTTCTCCTGCTTTTGATAAAAATTGTGATACAAGTTTCTTTCTATCGGCTGATAAATTAGTTACATTAGCAATTTTTGATTCACCATTAGCTTGTCCCTTTGATGTGGTTTCACTTGATCCACTTGCATCTATTGAATTTATTCTTGAAATATTTAATAAATCTGCTTCAGTCATTACTTCGTATGCGTTCCAAGGTGGTTCAAATCTTTTCCCTTTTTTAAAACCTCTTGTAAGTTGAAGTGTAGTAGTCCAGGATTCATTATAGGTAAATGTTTGAGTTACATTTTCAATGTAGTATTCCATATCAGTTTCTTTTATATAAAGCTTAGTGCCTATCTTGTAATCTACATCTCCTAAAAGTGTGATGCTTCCATTTTCCATTTGATTATTTAGTATATTCCAATTAAATAAGTTTATGGTCTTTTTAGATACTACGCTATCAGCTACACTTTTCAATTCTTCAGCTTCTTCTTTAGCCGCTTTATCTTTTTCTTCTTCAACAAAGTTTTCTAAGTTTAATTCTGGAGTATTAAATCCTGTAGGGTCTAGTACAGCTCTTCTGATGGTTTGTTCAGCATAATTCTTTTCTGCACTTTCGAAAATATCTTCATCTGATTTTTTATTACTTTTAAAAACTACGCTCTTTTGTTGATTTTGAATAGCTTTTTTATCCCATTCAACTTTAGAAATTAAGGTTTTTTCAACTGCATCACCTTTAGCACCTTTACCAGGTATACCGCCTTTTATATAAGGCATTGGATCAACTTGCTTTCCGTTAACCTTAACTTCAAAATGTAAGTGATTTCCCGTTACTCTTCCAGTTTTCCCAACCTCTGCTATAATTTGACCTTGTTTAATCTTGTCCCCTTTTAAAGGTTTAGGCATAGTATTACAGTGTTGGTATCTAGTTACAATTCCGTTATTATGTTGAATTTCTATCCAATGCCCCGAAATGTTATTGTGTCCTACATCTTTAACAATACCATCTCCTACACTTGGAATTGGTGTCCCGTTGGGAGCTGGTATATCTATACCAGTATGAAAGCTTCCCTTTTTACCAGTAACTGGGTGTGTTCTATAACCAAATTTAGAAGATATATGCGTATTATTAGGTAGTGGGAATGGAAATTGTCCGCCCATATCTTTCATTTCTGTTTGTTGTATATCCTGTGAAGTATCTGATGGGTCACTAGTTGTTTGTATTGAAGGAACTTCTCCCATATAGTTATATTTACTATTTACTTGAAGTCTTCTAAGTCCATATTTTTTATAAAAAGGTGGATACCATAAAGGCTTACCAAACAATTCAGCAAATCCAGAGTTTATCTGTTCCCCTTTTACAATAAAACAAGTGTAAGTTTCTAAGTCACTTCTTCCAAGGCTTTTGGTAACTACTTGATAGTTTTCTACTGTACTTGTATCAAGCTTATCCCACTCTTCAGGATTAAAAGGTGTAGGTCTTACCATTAGGGTAGGCTTATCATCTATTACTTCCCAATAGATTTCATAGAACGGTGCGTTTCTTAATTCTTTTAGGTATTCCCAAAGACCACCTTGATAATTGATATAAAATTGTTCATCTCCTATACAACTTTCTTTATCTTCTTCATTTTCTTTGAATATTGTTTGAGATAATGAGTTAAAACTTTCTCCATTAGCAAAGTTAATATCTATGCCCTTTTGTGTGTAGTAGTTGTAGGCTGTTTCTATAACTTTAGCAGGACTGTTTTGTGTTAATACGTCCTTTTGTCCTGGGAAAAATCCAGTTTGAGCTGCTGTAAGTTGTAATTCTGTTATAGCACCTATACCAAATTGTATTAGTGCCTTATTAAATCCCCTGCCGCTTACAGTTAAGCTTCTTGTTGGTATTAAATCAGGATAAGATTCTGATTCATAAATATTATCTACAAGTCCAAAGAATATTGGTTTCTCCTTTGCTCCATCTCCTAATCTAATAATAACAAGGTCATTACCACTTATAGAGTTATACCAACTTTCTTTATATACAAGATTCATTGTAAATGTAGCACAGTCGTCATTCCCTATATCTCTTTTTGTTTCAATATTTATAATGTCAAAGTCCATTGACTTATCTACTTGTTGAAGTTGTTGAAATATAGTAAGTGCCCCTGTTTCAGTTGCAAATTCAACTTTTGCGTAAGGGTGTCGAACTATTGTCTTTTTCATGCTATCACCTAGTTTTGATACCTGTAATATGATTTAGATAGGTTAACTTGACCACCGTTATTAAGTCCTAGCCTTTGCATTGCTTGTTTTACTGCATTTTGGATAGTTTCTGTTAGGTTTTCTTGACTTGTTCCTGCTCCGCTTATATTGAAGTTAAGGTTTATTGTTCCACCTTGACTACTTCCTTGTTGCCTATATTCGTTAGCATCAAATTTACTTAATACTGCTTCATCTTTATGGATAAAGGCTAATTGGTCTTTATCGACTTTATCAGTGCCTATTGCATAACTTTTAATGGGTGCTTGTCCTAATAATGCTAACATGTCTTGTTCTTCCGTCTTAAACCTATTATTTTTAAGCGAATTTTGTATTTGTTTTGATGAACTCTTAAAGAATGAACCTACGTTATTTCTTTTAGTGGCAAATGATGTATTTATAATGTCCTTTTCATTCATTCCTGAATTTATGTCACCTAAGGCTCTTAAACCTAAGCTTCCACCACCAAATTGTACTGATGTTGAAAAGGCTAATTCTTGTAAAGCTCTAGTGCTATTGAGATCCACTCCCTTTTCTTTCTTAACTCTATTTATAAAAGGACTAGCAAAGTTATTAAAAGCATAATCTTGTTGTTTCTTAGTGAAATCATCAGGATTTAACTTATAAGCTGCTTTCCAGGCATTATCAAATCCCTTTGAACCAGGTGCCCCTGCATTTTTAAAATATTGTTCATAAGGTGTTCCCTTTAAACTGTTTACAAACGCCTTAGCACTTCCAGTAGTAGCTGAAAATTGAGGTATTCCATAACTTGCTCCGCCATAATCTCCCTTAGTGTGAGATATAGCATCTCCTCTTTTTCCGCCTACTTCATACTTAGCAGATACTTTACCTAAGAAGTCACCTGCGGTCGCTTCTACTGCGTTTTTGCTATCGGCTGCTTTGGTAGGTGCTGGCTTACCAGTAAGTGATTCTAGGACATTACCTACGACATTATTTTTATCGCTTGATGAATTATTACCTAATAAAGTGTCACCGTAGAATTTATCTACAGATGGCTCTTCATTTTTTGAATCATTAGGATTTTCTTTTGATTCTTTCTTACTTTCTTTGTTTTGATTTAAGAAGTTATCAAAGATTTCTTCTTCTTTCTTTAATAACCTTTCTTTCCAAGCTAAAAGTTCATTTTCTTTTTTACTTCCGCCATATTGTACTGTTCCATCAGTAGTAGTTGTGGCATCTTCTTGATCCTTTGAGCCTTTCTTTGAAAATAATTTATAAGTGCCTTTACCTACTTTTCCACCAAGAAATCCACCAATACCACCAACAACTGCTCCGCCTATAACTCCAGCTGCTGTTCCTAGTCCAGGTGCTATTAAAGAACCTGCGGCTCCACCAAGTTTTGCACCTGCTAACATACCGCCTGTAGTTCCAAGTCCTCTTCCTAGTTGTTCACTACCTTTTTCTTTATCACCTTTAATAAAGCTTCTAGTTGCTTGTACCCCGCCTATAACTGCTGGTAGTGCAACTCCAGCCTTACCAACCTTAGGTAATAATTCAGCTAATTTACCGCTTGAACTTGCCGCCCCTGAAGATGTGAGGTTACCTAATACACTTGAACCTTTTAAAGATCCTAGACCTTTAGAAAATATTCCTGACTTTATGCCTGAAGAAATAACTTCGCCTTCTCCACCTTTAAGAACTTTAGCAAGACCGCCAATGCCCTTAAGAGCCTTGCCCATAAAGATGCCTTGGACTGCTCCACCTAGTATATTACCGCCTATATCTCCTGCAACTCTCATTCCAGTAGGCATTGAATCATACATGGCATTAGGTCCTGATGCAGCATTTATTAGTCCATTACCTGCACTATTTAAAGCTTCTTCTTTTCTTATTTGATGGACTTCTCTGGCGTTTGTTTTTGAACCTTCTATATTTTGTAATATTGCTTCTTGGTCTGATGTGCTTGAATTATCATATTTACTAGTTATAGCATCAATATCATTGTTATTTAGTAACTTATTGAATTCTTCGGCTTCTGTAGCGTTGAGATGGAGTGTATCCATAAGACCATATTTTGCAAATACACTATTAGGATCTCCACCTGTCATTTCTGGCAAGTTTTCTTTAATGTTTTTTATAAGTTCTGGATTGGAAAAACCCTCATCTAATAGCTTCATTGTTTCAAAAGCAGCTTCAGGTCCTACTTTTCCATTTTTGCCATAACCTGCCATTCTAAGGGTCTTATAGTCATAATTAAGTCCACTACTTGCCTTAGATAGAAGTTGTGCACCCTTTTCACCCTTAAGTGCTGCATTCTGCTTACCTAAAGTATCAAGTAAGCTTGCACTAGTTTTTAAATCCTGTGAAGTAACATTGATTTTCCCACTAGTGATAACATCAAATATTTGATTGATGGCCTTTACTTGTTCGGATTCTCTACCTTCCATTCCTTGCTTTGCTATACTAGTAGATATTACCTTAGACATCTCTTCAGCTTGTCCTGGCCCTAATCCACCTCTTTTTACAAGTTCAGAATACATAGGTATGGATTCGTTAGTATCAAGTCCATAAGCCTTTGAGAACCTTTGAAGTGCTACTGTATCAGTATCAAGTTTATCCTTAGTAGAAAATCCTGTGTTTCTTAGTAACTGGTCTTGTAAACCTATAGTATCAGTTGCATTATATCCAAGACCTGCACCTATCTTATAGGCATCTTTTGTCCCCCTTGCAAAGTCTTTCCCATAAATTCCTAATCTGCCATAAGTGTTCATTGAAGTAAGATTGTTACTTTGAGCTGTGGCCATGGCATTAGATCCATAGGATTTTAGATTCATACTTGCAAAGATTAAACTAGCAGTCTTTGTGACCTTATTGCCATATTCATCTAAGGCTTTTTGTTGGTCTTGTTTCTTTTTAGCTTCTTCCTTAGCTCTTTGTGCTAACTGTCTTGATTGTTCTTGGGAATCTTTGCTTCTAAGTTTTTGTTGCTCTCTTAGTAGCCTTTCTTTATCTTTAAGCTCTCTTTTATTTAGTCTTTCTTGTTCCCTTGAAAGTTTTTGCCTTTCTCTTAGGTCTCTACCACCTATAGAAGATGTGCTTGTTCCTTCTTTTCTGTTAGAGGTGTTTTGTTTAACAAATTCTCTTAGGGTAGCACTTAAATCTTTAACATTGGTATTAAATTCAGTTAAAACTCCACTTAATTCATTAAGTCCACTAGAAAAATCTTGTGAATCTTTATATTTTTCTCCAGTTTTACCAAATTCTAATTTGCCATTACCCAAGTCTCTTTTAAGGTCTTCAATCTGTTTCTTTGCCTTAGAAGTATCGGCTGTTATGTTTAATCTTATGTTTTTATTACTCATCAGTCATCACTTCTTCCCATTCATCAGGATTGTTATAGTAATCGTCAAAGTCTTCATCTACAATTACATTCTTATATTTTTCTACGTTTTCAGGATTATCAAAGCGTATTAACCACTCAATGAGTGATAAATCATAAGCGTTTAAATTCACTACTTTAGGATCATATATAGGGACCCCATAAATCTTACTTGCCTTCCATAACCTCTGTATCAGTGGATTCAGTGCTATTTCCTGAATCATTTCCTTGGTGCAGTTGTTCTCGAAAGGTACGTGTATAATCCTGTATTTCTTTATGCACCTGTGAAATAACCTCATAATCATCGATTTCTGAAGGGTCATACCATTCAGGCTTTTTAATTAACAAGACATCAATTGTTGCAAGTTCTAAAGCTTGAATTAGAGTAGTTTCAAATAAATCTGCTGTATCTACTCCTTCTACATACTTACTAGCTTGAACTTGGATTTTTAAAGAATCCAATACACTTGGAAATTTGCAAATGAAATCTCCCTCAACTTCTTTTCCGAATATCTTAGTCTTTATGTGAAATTTATGGTGCCTTTTATTAATATCAATGAATTCTTGCATTATTAACTCCTTTATTAAGTATTAAAAAAAGAGTGCATTTAAGCACTCTTCTTTATTTTCCTGTATCTGATGATAGGAATTGAACAGTCGCATCTTCACCACTTATAGCGTTGGCTCTGTGGTTTTCTGTGTAGTCAGTAAATGTGCAACCCCTATACACTCTTAATGTTTTATTATCTACCTTGTTTTGAATTTCTATGTCAATGATACCTATTTGAAGTATATCTTCTCCTAGTCCTACCATTCCAGCTTCTACTAAACTGTCTTTTCTTAATAGAAATCTTGATAGGGTAAATGAACCTTCATATCTTAATTGAACGTGTTCTTGTGGCATAATTGAACCTAATTCATATACGCCTTCAGTTCCATAAGAGATTCTAGGGTCAAGTGATTGTGCCCTACCAATTGTGTGTCCGTCTACTTTAATCAAAATGAGATTACCTGATAAGGTTGTTTGTTCATGTATACTTGCCATTATTATTCACCCCTTATAGCTTTATGTCTTCAACATAAAAATCTTGGTCTACAAAAGTAAAGTTAGTAACAAGAGTTGGAGCGATACCATAACGGATATTAACTCTATCTCTAATCTTTTGAACTGTTACGTCTTTGTAGGCAACAATAATTCCTTCTTTAATACCTGCTTGTAGTAATGAAATTACTTTGTTTCTAGCACTTTCAAGTACTCCAAATGGTGTAAGTTTACCTGTAAGCATCTTGCCAATTTCTTTTCTAACTCTCTTAGAGAAGATGTCAGCAATAGCACCTGTAGACCTTTCAACAAGTAGTGGATCATCATAATCTGTAAATGTTGTGTAGTCCCAAACAAGTTTTGGATAGAAGTTTTCATTGTCGTAATCTGATTGAATTTGTTGGAAGAAAATTACTCCATTGTCAATTAGATTCCTTGTTTCTTTATCTGAATATTCAAATTCTGGTCTAATACCTCTATAAGTATCAGCAGTAGCACTTTCAGCCTTAAGGAAGGCAGCTCTACCTGCGTGTTGTGCAGCTATGATATAAGCAGGGAATAACTTAATATTTCCGTTTTCATCATAGTCGTACATACCTTGACCAATATATTGAACTCTTTGGTGTCTTAGTTTCTTAGCGTTTTGGATTGCTCCACCTGCTGTTATACCAGTTCCAAGACCGCAAACCATTCTACGTTCTTTACCCTTAGCTGAACTCATTAGTAAGCAGTGTTCTTTAACTTCAGCGATAATTGACATATCAACTGTAAGAGGTACAACATAATCAACATCATAGTTTGAAAGTTTATCTAGGAATTTAACGTATGAACTTGCACTTGAACCCTCATTACCACCATTTAAAGGTGTGAATGGATAGTTCTTATAGTTAGATACTTCTTTATTTACAATTTCAGCTTCTACATAGTTAGATTGGGATCTTAAAGTCTTTGTAAGGTCTCTTAAAACTGCTGTAATAGGTTTTACTTCCTTGATTTCTACCTTGTCATAGAAGTCCAGGTCATTAACTGTTAGTTCAGAATTAGCTGAGCTTACCATTTCAGTCTCGTAATTTTCATAAGTCTTAATGTGTTCACTTAAGGACTTAATAGATTTAAATCTTGTAGGGTCTAAATCTAGGTCAATATCAATAATTGCATTTTCCTTATCTTGTCCCTTAAATGTTTGTAACTTAATTGAATCTCCCTTACCGTTAGCAGTAATAGTAAGTGCCGCATAAGGTTCTGTTCCCTTATACTTGATAGAGAAGCAACCGCCTAGGTTATCAAATACTTCGTATTCATCTTCTTTACCGTTATAAACTACAAGTCTTTTAGTACCTTCTTCTGTTCCATCTTCTAATTTATGAGAAATAAGGTTTGTTTCTTCCCCATAGTCCTTAGAAGTGATTGTGTAAACAAATTCACTTACAGTTACTGGTGCAGTACAAGGAATAAGGAATGTATCACCCTTGTTGTACTTACCAGAACCAAATGTAATCTTTATTCCATCTCCAAGGTCTTTATCTGTAGCATTTTGAGTGTCATTAAGCAGTAAATCATCTTGTGATGTGTATTTATCATCAGTAACTAGCTTGTAATTGTAAGTACATTTATCAAGGTCATTTAGTCCTTCACTTGTAATCACAACTTTAAAAGTTTTATTTTCTTTTCCTGTGAAGTCACCAGCTACAGTTAGTTTTCCTGAAGTATTAGCGTGTAGTGTGCTAACAACTTCTCCAACCTTTGCCGCTTCTTCTTTAGATTGGAATATTTCTGTGCTTGCTTGTGTAGCGTTATTTGCTCTAATTGCTAAAATAGTATCTGCTCCACCAAGTTCAACTCCAGTCTTAGTGTTAGTTACTGGGTCGTATGCTCTTAAACAAGCTTCTAATAGATCTCCACCCTTTAGAATTTCCTTCGCATCTTCTGGGTCTCTTAAAAATAAGATTTTTCCTGGTTCTCCACCCTTGGCATCTCCAATAATTGCTATTGTTTGAGCTCCGTTTTCCTTATTTGCCCTCATGTAAGAAGTTACATGAGAGTAAACATCAGGGATTGATTGGTGGTTACCATGGAACTTATAACCTTTTCTATAAGCCATTTTTTCCTCCTCGTTTAATCAAATTGTTTTGCTAACTTAAGCCATTCTTCTCTTGATTTATATAAATCTCCATCAAGTTCCATCTTCAGCCTTGCTCGATGTTCAGCTCTTAATGGATAAGTCTTGAAGAATTCATCAAAAGGAATAAGTCTTTTACTTTTTTCAGGTTTTTTGACTTCTTTTTTTACTGTTTCTTTTGTATTTTTAGCTTTCTCTACCATTTCTCTTCTCCTTGTAATATCCAAAGGATTCAAAATCTATATCATCTATAGTTGTTCCTAATTCGAATTGGTCATCTTCTTTGCCTATAACGTAATCTTCTACATGGTAACTAGCTGTGTATTCAAGATTTATAGTTAGTGCTTTTCTGTAAATAAAAAAAGACAAGTATTCAGGTACAGGCTCTAGGTCTCCACCACCTAAGGTAGGTGTTAAAATTCCTTGCTTTACAAGTCTCGTCTTTGCTCTTAAAAAACAGTATTTAGTTATTGCATATAAAAGGCTCGTTATAACTGCGTTATCTGACCAAACCTCAATTCTTATTTGAGTGTTCATCTGTATATTTTCTTGGATATATTTCGAACCATCAGGTGACCAGTCCAAATAATTGTCCTCGCCTAGTCCTTGTTCAATGTATCTTTCGTCAATTCCGTCTCCTAATCCATAGGGGACTTCATCTTCTCCAGCTACCATAACAACCAAGCAAGGTATTTTATTTTCTTCTCTGGGAAATCCACTTAAGACGGGAATATTGATATTTTCTAGGATAAATTTTATATCTTCCATGTTTTTCTCGGGAAGATGTGAAAAGTATCTGTCTACTTTGTCTATATTCTGTCGTAGGTGTTCTATTCCCTCTTTCATCAGGTCTTTTATTAATAAGTCTAGTACTGGTATCATTTAATCACCTATAGCATCATAAAAGGCTTTTTCTGCCTTTCTACTTACTTCTTCTATTGCATTAAGTCCTTTATATCCTGGGTGGATAAAGGCTCTAGGGTCTGACTTGCTACCAACTCTTCTAAAGGTCATATAAGTACCTCTTTTTGAGTTCTCATATTGTTTTACAACTCTTCTTAGTCCGTCATACTTAGAGTTTTTGTGTTGATATCCTGTAAATGATGTTTCTGGGTAATAACCTAAGTCTCTTACTACTGCATCACGTAAGATACCACCACTTTTTAACTTCTTAGCTACATTTAATATCTTTCTTGGCATTACATTCTTAACCCCTGATGTATAGTGTCTAAAGGGTATGGTTAAATACCACCTTCCGCTTTTACCTTGAATTTTCTTTGCTGACTTAGAGAATCCCTCTTTCATGTCAAAACTTGCAAAGCCTTCTTCTATCATCACGGGTAGTTTGCCCCTAAGTTCAATGTAACCACTGTTTATGTCTTCTAAATAGACGTCTGAAATACCTGCTATATACTCTTCTCTAGTTGATTTAAGTTTATTCTGTGCTTCTTCTATCCAAGTGCTTCTAGCAACGATTAAGGCGGTCCTAATTGCATTTGATACTTCCATGTCAAGATTACTATTCTTCAAATCTACACATGTCCTTTTCTGCTTCTCGCTTCTTCAGCTCTTCTCCCTTTTCCATATCTAAAATCTTAGGTATTTTTTCGTTTACTGTATTGTTGTAAATAAAATCCTCTCTTTTTATTAGATATTGATTAGGAAGTTTGGCTGTGTATGGAACAATAGTATCTTTATCAATTTTGGTAGACCTTAATTCGTGTACTAGATCCATTACTAGGTATGATGGACTTGTCATATATAAAACACTTAATTTAGAACCTTTTTCTGGCTTATGAGTGTCACTTATCCATAGAAGATGGAATTTATCTTTAGATATCACAAAGTCGATATCTTCTTCATAAACATTGTCACCCTGTATGATAAATAAGACCCTCTTTATCTCCCTATAGAAGCTTGTTGTTGTATTTTCTAACATATCCACGGTTTGTGAATACTTGGCTTCTATATCAGGAAATACAACCCTATCTCTATAACCCATGACTAGTTCTATATCTGGTGTTAAATAGGCTGTGCCTGGTTCTCTAAGTCCTTGAATATTTAATTCATTGGATCCTTGAAGTGAAGTTGCTAAACCTCTTATTTCCTTTGCTGGCAAGTACCTATAACCACTTCCATGGCAAAGTTTACAAGTTGGTCTTGGTTGTTCGTTGTTATAACACTCGCATTTAATAGCTTGTTGATAGTAAATTGTATAACCTAGCCTTTTGACTAGGTCTTTAAATTTCTCAATTGTAAATGTTGCCATCTAATCACCTACAGTACTGCCATATTCCATCTAGAGAAGTATCTTCTTAATGCTATTGTTAGTGCATCAAGGTCTTTTCTGTATTCAAGTATCCTAGCACTGGCTCCACCATACATAGCCGATTGAGTTGTTCCAATACTTTCACTTACTCCATCTAAACTGATAGATGAACTTGCTATACCTGCACCAATTATTTGGTCACCCCATACTTCAAAGATCGAGTTAGCGGCTGTCTTGAAGATGTACTCTATTAAGTTATAAGGTATATCCTCTTTCTTTATGCCTGCCTTATAACTAACCCTTATACCATTAGGTAAATAGTTTGAATGTGCCATATAAGGCAAAATAAAGCCTGCGTTGTTCATTTGCATACTCATTATTCCTGAAGTTGGAAATATTGTTATAGCGTTTGAATGTATTTGAACCCAGTCCTTAGGTATTTTCATTAGTTGCCTATTACCAAACATGTACTCTACCTTAGTTACTTCTCTTACTGGTCTAACATTCAATGGTGTATAGGAATAAGATGAAAAATATCCCAATTCTACATCATGGTATTCATCTTCTATATCCTTAATTCCTAGACTAATATCAAAGGTCATTTCTGCTGTTGATATTGCTGAATTAATTGCCCCTACTAAGAATGACCTAGTAAAAGCATCGCCTGAATAGGTTTTAAGGTCTATTCCTTGAAAACACATATCTAAGAGTTCATTGGTTTTAAGTCCTTGAAGTTTAATGCCCTTTTCTGCTTCTGGGTCTTCTGGCAATGCAAACTTTAAATCAGGTGCCTTTTCAGTAGATGGATCAGAAGGATTTTCACATTTATTTACTTCGCATAACTTTCTCATATTCCACCACCTTATTCAGTGGTCTTTTTCTTTGTTGCTCTCTTCTTTGTTTCAGTTTCTTTAACTTCTTCTTTAGGTTCTTCTTTAACTTCCTTTTTTGCCTTTGCTTCTTCAACTAGTTCAAAGAAATCAAGGATAGCAAGTTTCTTTGCTATCCCATCATCTAAGTCTATTGAGATTCCATTTTCATCAAAGGAAATTAATTTGTCCCCAAATACAATTTCAGAGTTTTTATACTTTAAGCTCTTAAGTTTCATAAGAGAATACCCCCTTATTCAATTAACCTCTTTTAACATCTACGTTGTGAAGTACAACGAATTTCTTTGGTGCATAAACAATAGGTGTACCATATAGGAAGATACCAAATCTCTTAACTGGTGATACCATAGCGTAATCAATCTTAAATACATCTGCAAGTTGTTTAAATGCTATTGTTTCATCAGTTCTAAAGTCACCAACAAGTACATGACCTGTTCCAGGGATTCTAGAGTTATCATCAACAAAGATAGTTTCTCCACCAGCTTCTTGTGTAGTTACTCCAACTCTTGCAATTTCATAGTAAACATCAGAATTTTCTCTAGTTCTATAAATGATAAAGAATTCTGGTGCTACTGTTTGAGAAGCATTGTTCTTAATAGTAAGTTTAACTGCTTTCTTTGCTGTTTCTCCAGCCTTTGCTACATCTGCTTTAACCTTAATAGGCGCTGTTTCACCAAGTTCATTTACTGCTACAACTGCATATTTGTAAGTGCCTTCTTCAAATGTTGCTACCTTAGTATCATCTGCTGCTGTAACTTCTGGTGGTGTTGGTGCATCTCCAATAGCTGGTTTATTTAGGTCAAGTGGTGTTGTTCCTCTTCTCATAAATACATCTGGTTCTACATCTACAGTTCCACCAATAGAGTTAAATTGAGTTACTACAGTACCTGCTGTAATAGTTCCAGGTGCTACGTTCATTAGTGCTCTTTGGTCTGGGTAGAAGTTTTCAGAGAATAAAGCAGCTGCTCCAATTGGCATGTAAGCCTTTGAAGGTGTTCCATAGTTATTTAGGATAATTTCTCCTGCTCTATTTAGGACTTTGTCATCAAGTGCTTTACCCTTAAGGTCAATATGGTTTGCCTTGTCTACTTGGTTTAATACACCGTCCCATTCAAGTCCTTCTTCTCCCTTAGGTGCAAGTGTTGAATCACCATAGAATAGGTTTTGTTCAGCTTGTCCTAGGATATATTTAATACCGTTATTGATTTCAAATGCTTCAGCATTTTCAATTTGTGCAACTGTATTTAATACTTGTGTTACTGATCTAGTAGTTGTAAGGAATTTAACCTTAGCAAGTTCTCTAGATAGTACAGAGCTTGTATCTCTACCTGCTGAAGATTCTCTAGCAAATGCTGTAGAGCCAACTCCGTAATCTCTAACTATGTTGTATTGTTCTACAGTTGAGTTAGCGTCTAGCTTAGGAATTTGTTTCCAAAGTTTTAGGTTATCTTCAGTAAATGTAATATTTTTTGTAGTTGTTTCTAGTGATTCAGGAATTAATACACTGCCACCAGTTCTTTCTGTTGGAACCCCTGCTTGTGCATAATTACCAGTAGATAGGGCCTTAAATAGGTCTAGTCCTTCTTGTCTTGTTACTTTATCGTATTTGTTAGTTATCATTTCATTCCTCCTGCTTAGTCATTTAATGAGTTTTTTAGAGCTTCTAGTGCTCCTGTAGAGATATGCTTTCCTAGTTCGGCATTTGTAATATCTGCAAGGCTAATGTTTCTGTTACCCGCTTGATATGATTTAGATAAAATTTCTGCTACTTGTGATTTTGATAAATTTTCTAACTTGTTTGACTTTTCAAATCTTTCAACTACTTCAATGTCTTTTTTATTAGCAATTGATTTTCTTGATTTAACAAGTTTGTCAAGGTTATCGACTTTATCGTTTAAACTTTTATATACATCTTCAACTTCATATTCCTTTTTCTTTTCAAGGTTTTCAATTCTATCAAATAGAGATTTCATGACATTTAAAGATTTTTCAACTACTCCAGTTAAGTCTTCAACATCTTCATCAGTGTCTTCTTCTTCCCTGTTATCAAGTTGTTCATTGATATACTCTTTAATGTTATCCATGATTCTATTTGTTACTTCTTCGACTACTTCGTCCATTTCCATGTAATCAGTATCATCTTCAACATCTTCTACTTCCTCTTCAGGTTCTTCAGTAGTTTCTTCAACATCTTCTTCAGTTTCTTCTACTGGTTCTTCAGATGCTTCTTCTGTTTCAAGGTCTTCTGATTCCTTTAGGTCTTCAGTATCGTCTTTTACCTCTTCAGAAACTTCTTCTTCCTTTTCTTCTTCATCTAAGTCTTCTAAGTCACTTGATTTAATAAGTTCGTCAAAGGCTTGATTAAGATCTTTAAACTTCTTCTTCAATGTTATCCCTCACTTTTTCTTCTAAAATCTTGGCCGCTTTTTCGGCCTGTTCTGCACTCAATCCCTTAAATAGAGATAAGTAAATTTTTATATCATCTTTGTTATCAGAATGATTTAACTTGTTTATAAGGCTATTTATTATGTCTTCTAATTCTGTGTCACCCTCTATTGCCTTAGTTAAGCACCTATGAGCATTTTCTAAGCTTTCTCTCATAAGAGGAGCACCAGTTTCAGTACTCAAAGCCTTACTCATAGACTTATAAAGGGCGGTCCATGTTGCCTTTGGATTAACAGGATTAGGGGTAATGGCTACATTATAAATTTGAGCCTTTAAGATATTGTTATTTTTATCTTTCTTTAAAATCTTTCCCTCTACTGAAAATCCAAGCCTTCTACTAGTATTTGATTTTTCAAGTGCTACTGCACTTTCCCAAATACTTCTAGCCTGTGGTGTATCAAGCAATGTTCCTTCAACATACAAGCCATCATCAGTAATTCTTGTCTTGTCCTTGTCGGGGTATCCTAAGATAATAGAATTATCATGGTCTAAGTTAAAGAATCCATAATTTAAAAATTCTGAAATATCCAACCCTCTCTGAAGAATACTTTGATTCTGCCTGTCTATATCAGGTGTACTTGCAAGACCGCATATCCTCATCTCATCACTGTTTGATTGAGACTTTTTTATTTGCATAGGTATAGTGAACTTCATCTTCTATCCCCCTTTCATAAGAAATTTGCAATAAAAAAGGCAAGCTTTTACACTTGCCTTAAAACTGGTTATTAAATTTTTTATTTATTATTCTTGTTCTTCTAATTTTGCTATTAGAGGATTGATATATTTTTCAACTATCGCATCTTCTCCAATGTTTTTAAGTTGAATTGCTACATTGATTTCATTGGGAACTCCGTCTTGTATTAAATCAGAATAAAGTTCTTCAAGAATCCATGTTACTTGTTCTTCTTTTTCTGGGTCATTTAATTCTTTTAAACATTTTTCAATAAATTGATATCTTTCGTCCATAATTTACTCCTTATAGCAAACCTAAAGCTTCGTCATCTTCTTCATCAAGAACATTATACAATAAAACAAATGCCAAGGCTCTATATCCACCTTTCATAGCATCTTCTAGTGTGTAATTGGTGTTTTTTATTCTGTCTACTAGCATAGCAAGTTGTGTCTTTTCAAATTCGGTCACATCTCCATCATGTTCTGCTGCATATCTGTGTATAGCTGCTCTTTCAATCTGTTCAGGGGTAAATTCTCTAATTTGCTTATATGAGATTTTTGTACCCTTTAAGTGCCTTTTAATCTTTTCTAAGGTGTTTACATCACCCTTAAAAGCTGCATCACCTAATATATGCCCTAGTTGACTTAAGGTTTTATCTTTGTATTCTGGCATTCTCTTTAGCTTTAAAACTGTGTCTACAACAAAATCTTCATAAACCCTTCTATTTTTAGTGTTATATTCTTTACCATAAGCTTCTTTTAAACTAGCTGAAGCAACTATTTCAACCATTCCTTCGTTATATCTTGAAGGTAAATCAAAAGTATATGGTTTACTGCCACTAACCGTCTTTGCTAACAATCCGTGCATAGTTTCGTGTATCGCCACCTTGTATGAATCAGCTCTATCTTTAGGATTATCAACAACCCCTATTTCAAATACCAATGGAATAATTGGACTATGTGAACAGTATCCTGATGCTGGTGTTCTACCAAGTATAAAAGGATTACCATTTCTGCTTACATACAGTGGTGCATCTATACCAGCCATATCCATTACCGCTCTTCCTACAACTTTTGCATTCATACCTTTTAGCTTAGACAAAGAGTTTTTTAAATCCTGAAAACTTTCAGATTTTTTATATTCACCTTTAGATTCTATTTTATCTGTGCCATCTGGTTTTTTTGCTGGTATAAAAGGATTATCTTTAACATTTTTAATTATGTTATCTGCCTTTTCTTTTATTTCTTTATTTCTTTCTTCACAAACTTTTAAAAACTCATCAAAACTTAAATCTATTGCATCTAAATAGAATGATGCGTTTGTTTCTGTTTCAAAAGTATTTTTAACCGCTTCCAGTTGGTTTTCACTCAAAGAATTTTTATTAGATCTAATAACAAGATCTCTTATTAGTTCATTTCTCTTTTTATAAGCTTTAAGCATTGAATCATGGTCTTCATTACCTAATAGTTTTGGTCTATACTCTTTTGATTCACCTAATATAAAGAAATCATCACTTTCTAAGGATTCATAAAATAGTTCATCGTTAGTATTTTCTGCTATACTTTGGTATTCGTTTATCCATTTTGCCATTTCACTTGAATAAGTGTTTTCTTTATTCAAAGTCAATTTTATATATTTCCATATACCAGTATTTATAAAGTGACATAAGTAGTTTTTGTTTCTTTCTGCTTCTACGTTTTCAAATCTAGGCAATGATTTATAGTCAAACAAGAAGTCTTTATCTATTCTTCTTCCATTTGAACTTATGTGGTCATTCCTTTCGTCTTCTCTCCAGTCGTAACCACTTATGATGTTTACCATTACATCTTTAAAATCAAGATTTCTATAATCAATCCATTTAGAAGAATCTGTTATGTTTAAGAAGTCTTTCCCCATTTTAACGTAAGCTTTTGCAATGTTGTTTGATGGATCATCTGCAAGAAGCTTTTCAGCATAGTCTATTGATGGTTTTAAATCTTCTACAACTTTATTTCTAATACTTAAGGCCCAGTTAATTTGTTTTTCTGAACCTTCAAGTTCAGGCAAATTTAATTCACCAGCTACTTTTCTTGCTTCTTCTCTTTCTTTTTCTCTTTCCTCTTCAATCCTTTTTTGTTCGCAACGAGGACAAAGTTCATGATGGAATTTATCGTCAGCTGCTTCTTGTCTATATTCATCAGAATATCCACCAGTATATACTTCACCTTCATGACCACATTTAAAAGTACCATAGAATTTTTCTTGTTTATATTTATTTCTTGCAGCCATAGTTACTATTTTTTCTTTTGGTGCTTCGGTTTCTTTTATGTCTTCAGTTGCATTAGATTTATTGTTATCAGTGTTTTTATTATTTACTGTTAACTCTTCTTCTTTACCATTTTCTTTAGTTGATACTTTATAGTTTTCAGCTACAAAAGTTTGAAGTGTTTTATTCTCTTTTTTACCTCTCTTCTTGTAGTCTTTTATAAGTTCATCTTTATTGACCTTTTTATTGGTGTTTTTATCAATAAAAGCTATATCTTCAGAATTTGCCTTTTTACCCAAGTCTTCGAATAATTGGTCTAGTGCATCTATCGCTCTTTTCCATCTGTGTGATCTGTGTTGACCTTTTTTGGTGTTAACTGGCACTTCTACAAGTACCAGATTAGCTTTATTCATAGCTTTTTCAAGTGGTTCATTCCTGGTTACTTTAAACTTCATGCTCTACTCCTTTTAATCATTCTATATTTTATTTTAAATTTCTTCAATAATTATGATATCTTCTGACTTCGCTACATCTTCTTCATTATCAAGTGTTTCATCTTCTGTGTTTATGACTTCATCTTCATTAGAATCTTCATCTTGAATATCATCATCATAGCTATCAGTATCATCTTCAAAGTCGAATTCAGGACCACCACCGCCCCCTGCTTGCATTGCTTGTAAGTAGTAAGGGTTTAGTATTATGTCCCCTGCTTCTAGTGGTTTAAGACCTTGTTCTTTTCTTAACTCGTTTACAGTTATATAGGTTGCTACTCTATCCTTATCTATTTGTAGTCTTTCTTCTTCAGATTTCTCATTAAGACCTACAAATTTAAATACATAGTCATTGTTAAACTGGCTTACAATGTATTTATTTATAATGTTTTCTATGAATTGTAATAGTGGATATAGTCCCTTATCTCTAGAGTTTTGATATTTAGCTTGATTGCTACCTTCGAATATTCCACCACCATTTCCACCAACTCCACCGTTGTTAGGGAAGTTAATTTCTGCTGGATCTATTCTATATACTGCACATGAAATATTGATTAAGTAGTTTACCCACTTTTCAAATACCATTTCCCCACCACTTTGAGCAACATTTATAAATTCAACATCACCTGGTAATTGTAAGACTGGAATCTTCCAAGCCCCATTTTGACCTGTTACTTGTGTTCTCCATTGTCTTTTAAAGTCTTCTAGGGTGGATTGGCTTCCTACTCCGTTAGGGTCGCTTTTAATGTTTAAAATACCCTTAGTCATACCACCTTGTTTGAAGAACCTCATATTATAGTCTTCGGCTTCTAGGTATGAACTAAGTTGCTTTAATATGGTTTCTATTTCACTAAATCCATAAGGATAGGCGTTTATATCTGTTCTAGGGTTTCTTACTGCAAGTACTAACTCATCTTTTTCAAATTCTGCTACTACCCTACCATCTATTATTTGAGCATAGGCAAAGTCTTCTTTGTCATCTTCTCTAGCTACCCTTATAGTGCTTGCATCTACTGCATAAAAGGCTAAAGGCTTGTTATTCATACCTCTAACTATTTCAAAATTTATTTGGTCTAGTATGAGGGAATCACGCATAATCTTTCTAAGGAATGTATCAAAGTTTTCTCTCAAAGTATCTTCGGTACTTCCACAATTAAGAATAAAATCCTCTAAGAACAGAATATCCTCTTGCATCTTATCAGTTATAGTTGCATCAAGGTCTTTAGGCCTTATCTTGAATCCTCTACCATCTTCATCGTATCTAGCTTGCTTAGTAAAGGCTCCTATTTGGTCTATTCTGGTATTTACAATTGCACTTATGGGAGCAACTTTTTTAGCTACTTCTTTTAAGGTTTCAAAGTTTAATGATTGACCTTTTTCCTTATATCCGCCTATACCTACAAAAGTATAATCTGAATTGTCTACTTCTCTTTTAGGCATAGCTTCTAGCCACCTATTGGCATTTAGACTATTACCTCTTATTTTTATGTTTTTACTATCGAATTTTGCCATCTAATCACCTTTTACTAGACTTCCTTTATCGAAGGTATATCCATCTGGCATTACTTGCCATACACACTGGCAATGGGGGTGAGTTGCTCCCATTACTGGTTGCCATTCGCTTGCTTTTCTTCCTACATTGCTTCCATTCTTTAGGATTTCTTCAACTGTGAATATTCTTGGTGTTACTCCATCTGTGGTATATAACTTTTTGCAATGATTACAAGCATCTGGATTAGGTCTTCTATATATCCTGGTCTTTTCTTTATCCTTTGAATAGATTGATTTACCTTTTAATATTGCATCAATAAAGCCCTCTTCTTTTGTGTTTTGAAGTTCAGTCCTTACTACCATTTCAAAGTCTTGTTTATTGTCCTTAGTAATCTTTCTTAAGATACTAGCCATTTCTCTTCTTGGTATCTTCTCATCTTCAAATACTGTGTCTAGGACTTTAAATTCTTTCTTTAACTCCTCTACTACCCTTCTATACACTTCAGTATTGTTTTTAGTGAGTGTGTTCTCAAAGTTTTGTGTTGATTCTTCTACAAGTAGGTTAAGTTTAGGACTTAATCTCTTTTGAGTATCATTAAAGGCCTTTTCTATGTCTTTTATTGATATTTTCTTGTTATTTGCTCTCATTTCACCATAAAAAATGACCCTATTTAATATAGGGACCATATCTTCATTAATATTAAGTTTTTGAGCTAATCTCTTATCGATTTTACCGCCCTTTGGTATAAGTCTTAGTATTCCATAGTATTTATTGAAAATCTTATTTATTATTTGAATTTTTTTGTTTGGTGTCATGCTATCACCTTTTTAATATGTAAGAAGCCCCTAACAGCTATCGGGGCTTCCTTAGCTGGTACCGAGGAAGAAAGGTCTTGCACCTTTATATTTCTTAATATGTCGTTATCGTTATTCTGCATTTTTTTGAAAGGAGTTATCTATGATTTTTCGTTCATATCTTGGAGGTGTTTTTTCACGGTTCTTTTATCGTTGGGAGCTTTTTTTTGGAGGTCTAAGAAATGTTTTACTTTTAAACTACTTCCTCATGTTATTTGTACATCACATCTAATATGTCTTCTATCATTTGAGCAGTGACTATATCGTAAATATCACCTGCTTCTTTTAATAGCTTTTTAATGTATGGATCCCTTATAGGTGTCTTTTCTTTTTCTTTAATGTTTTTAAGTGCTTTTTCTAGAACTTCTTCTACTTCTAAATCACTATTTCTTTTAACTTTAATCTTTATCATAAAATCCACCTCTAAGGGTTTATAAATTCCATCTTGTAACCTTGGGATACATTTATTCCATACTGCGTTAGCCTATCAATACCTATAAGTCCATAGGATAAACAACAAGCCAAGTGGTCTGGACCTACTCTAGTTGCTGATTGATAAACTATTCCATCTTTTTCATTGTCTAGGATTCTTACATTTTGAAGATGCTTTGCTATTGTCTGTGTCATCTCATCATTCCAAGTATAAAATCCTATAAAACCTCTTTTAACTGACTGTAGGGTCCTTTGCATCTTTGAGGTTTTGTCTACTGTTACCATTCTAGTAGATTCATTCCATCTATCTGTAAAGTGGATTGGACTGTGAGGATTGGTTACCGTCTTCCAAGTACATGTATAAGTTGCATAAGGAAATGACCTTAACAATTCTGTATTCTTATCTGCCCCATATCCTGCATCGGCTATTATTAGATTAGGATTAAAAGGCTTCAGGTGGGATATCGTACACTTAACATCATATAGAGGTTGTGTTTCACTTCTAAAGAATGCTTTAAGTGATACTACTTGAATTCTGTGGTTTCTTGTTAGTCCTAAGACTACTACCCATGAAGGTTCGCCCCAGTCAATTCCTGCTACATATCCTATATAGTCATCTCTTCGTGAGAATTCCTCATTTTCTAAAGTTATCATGTTCTTCACATCTTCTTCACTTACTAGTAAAGAAGTATTCGCATAAGGCATTCCCACTACATAGTTATTGAATAGTTGCTTACTTGTATATTGGTATTCTCTTTCTTTAATCTTATCTGCACTTATATGAGTTGCATTTAATTGTGATATAAAATATCCTCTTAGGTCTTTTACATCTTTATTCTTGGCTACCCATTCCCCAGGTTTCCATCTGTTAAGTGGTCTTTTACACTTCTTACATAGGAATTCAAAAGTTCCCTTTTCTATTTCCCCTGTAAGTTTATTTACTCCATCTTTTTTTATTTGGAATATAGAATCCATGGTTATTTCTTGCCAAGTGTTACAGTGTTCGCATTTATGCAAGTAGGTCTTTTGGTCTGACTTTAGAAATAAAGCATTGATACCTCTACCAGGTACTGTTGGTGTTGACCATCTTCGCATTAGTCCATACTTACTAGAGGTTAGGGATTCAGCAAAGGCAAGTTCTACTCCGTCTTTCATTCTGTCGTACTCATCGGCACAATACATATCTATATCTGCACCTTCGCCCTGGCTTCCATCTCCTGAAGTCCTCATAAATAGGTTTGATGTTCCTATTGCCTTAGTTGATACATTGTTAAGCTTTTTGTTTAGCTTGCTTTGTAAATAAGGACTAGCCATTAGGACTGGATCTATTCTAGTTTTTGAAAAGTCTTCCATTTGTTGCTTAGTTGGGAATGTGTACATTATATTTACATTGTCATGTGTATCTGCGAACCATAAGGCTTCAGTAACTGCCATTTCTGATAATCCTAACTGTCTTGATTTTTGTATAACCTTGTTAGGGTGGATATCGTTTAATAGTTCCTGTTGCCATGGTCTATTTGCAAAGGGATTATGTGATGATACAAAGGTTAAAGGCTTACCCTTTATTGTCTTATGTTTCATTGCCCATAAGGCTGGATATTTATTTGTCATTAAGTTTAGAAGTTTTTCTTTGTTATCTTGTTCCATAACCTCATGCCCCTATATCCAACTTTTTATCTTGAATTCTTCACTCCTATTAAGTGGTTTTACTTTTAATTCCTCTAATCCATTTTCATAAGATATTTCATTTATATCTAGGACTACAAAGTCTACATCAAAAGTTCCTGCATCTGGATTTTTTAAAACTATCCTAATGTTATTTGAATACACTAGGCCCTTGTTATATTCTCCATAGTATTCAATTACATCTTCTGGCTTTAAGAATTCCATAGGCTCTATATATCTTTTAACCTCTAGGTCTTTTAACTCTAGTATAGGGTACTTAATACCATCTACTGTTTTTGAATACTGGGTATAGTCTATTTGGCTTTCTGAATACTTTTTAAGTTCTTCTATGATTTCTGAATACTTCATAGTTAACCTCTGTTTTCAAGGTCGTGGGTATCATTTAATGTCTTTACTAGATTTTCATATAGGTCTTCCATCATTTCTTCATCTGTCTTACTTAGGTTAGGCATTATAAAGTTTTCTGCCATAGGTGTTATTTCACCCTGCATTTGTAACATCAATGTAGCTAACCTTGTAAAGTCATTAACTGATTTTATTTGAATGTTACCTTTTTTAAGTTCAAGGTTAAATTTCTTAACTAGTAGATCCATAGTTTCTTTTAAAACTTCTTTATTATCTTGTTCAATTTTATTGATTGCAGGATTAATTATGTTTTCCATTACTATCTTTCAACTTTCTTATTATCTGCTCCCTAGAATATCCTCTAGCCTGCAAGTACTCTTCATAGTATTCAGTCTTACTGTAGAAATCTTCTTCAGTAGCTTCTACTAGGTTTATAACCTCTTCTTTTTTATCTGCTGGTATATATTCCATTAGTATTGAGATGATTCTGTAGTATTTTTCTTCTGTGAGTTGTGCTAAGTATTTAACCCCATAGTTAGTAAGGCCATAACTTGCACCACCTGTTATTTTATCTTTTAGTGTTATTGCTTGGAATACATCATATAAGGTGATATCCACATTCTGCATATCATCTTTAAATCTCTTTGCCCCTTCTTGGATTACATCATCTATGAAGTCTAAATCTGATTTAAGTTTATCTTCTTTAGTGATTCTATCCTTGGGACTTCTAAATACCCTATCGCTTAGTCTGTTCTTGTCTAGGAACTCTAAAAGGTATTTGTCTTCTACATTCTCCTGGGATATATACTCTTTAAATTTCCCTATATAAGAAGCTGATATCTTAAAGCCTTTATTTAATAGGTGTATCCTTATTTCTCTTAAAGTCTTACCTGACTTTATCATCTTAGCTATATCATCTATATAGGGTAGATCCATCATCTCTTGAACTTTTGGTGGTAGGTCTTTTTTGGTTATCGTCTTTTTGTTATCTGTCAATCTAGGTATAGTGACTTAAAGAATAGTTCCGTTATGGCTACTGCTCTTTTAAAACCCTCTTGTATTGCTGTCACATCTTCAGATGAATAGTTATCTAATACTAGGTCTTCATTATCTCTTAGAAATGCTTCAAAGCTTTTTGCCATCTCTATCGGTTCTATAGGAAAAATATTATCTATGTCATAGGTCAATTTATAATCGGGTATAAAATCATTTACGCTGATTTTGTTTTTAATGACGATAACTCTTGGTGTACCCTTTGATTGTAAATTTGGTTCTTGTGATTTCCTTGCCATATAAGTCACTCCTCTTAAACAAAAATTTACAAGGCTTTTATTCCAACATAAAAAAATCACCAAGATTGATACTTGATGATAATGTTTTTCTTTATATTAATTTTTTATTGAAATGTAAGCCTTTTTACACACTTATATTATACCACATACTATTCGAATATTTTTGACTGTTTTCGCATATTTAGACATATTTTCGAATATAAACGCATATTTTCGCATATTTTTGCATATTTCTTACTGGACTTCTTGTTTTTAATAAAACCCTTTCATATTATTGACTGCAAGTTGCATTACGCCCTCTTTTAATAAGACCCTTGTCCTTGATGCTGTCCTGTTAATCTCACCTGCTATGTCATTTATTTCTAGCCTATCAATGTATCTTAATTCTATTGTCCTAGCTTGAAGTGTCTTAACATATACTAGCTTTTCTAATAGGTTATTCTTCTCAAAGATATATTCACATTTCTTTTGATAGAGTTCCTGCTTAAGATCTATAAGCTTTATAGATATATTTTCAAAACTTCCTATACCTGAGGTTTGCACTCTCTCTTTGCTGTAGTCTATACCACCTATAGTTCCATTAAGTTGTTTAAGTTCTTCTTCTAATTCTTCCTTACTATCTATGTATCTTGCAAGTCTAATTAGTTTGCTTAAACTATCCTTTTCTTCTTTTATAGCTATATTAAATTGTTTTTTGTCTAACTTCTCACCATTAATAACTACAAATTCTTTATCTTGCATTGAATCCTCCGTAAAGATTAAGTTTTAGCACTCAACTGTTAAAAGTGCTAATGCTTTGTCCTTCAAGTTCTTTTGTTAACCATTCTAAATAATTTTTAGCTTTCTTTAAGTCATCTAGTTTGTTTTTGTTTCTATATCTTATTAGGTACTTAAGTACATTGAATAAATATATTCCTTCTTGTGTAGTTTTAGCGTTATTGTTTACTATATCCATTATTATGTCTATGGTGTTCTTACCATTTATATAATAATGATTAGGGTATTTCTTTTGTGTATCTTCAATCTTAGATTCTTCTTTAGTAATTTCTTTAGGGTTAGTATTGTTAACAATGATTTTATTATTAAAATTTTGAACTAAATCTCTTATTTCACGCATTTCTTTTTCTATTTCGTATGGTTCGTGGATTTGTCCTTTTAATTTCAATTCCTTTTTATCAGGGTCAAACCAAACAATAATAATGATGTCTTTGCCTTTTTTATTAGTTTTTTCTAAGTTAATAGTTTTATAGATTTTACCTAGTGATACTTTATATCCAAATTCAAATGCACCTCTTATGAACTCTTCCAAATCTAAATATCCTTTTTCTTTTTTAGGATCCATTTTACTAAGTTTATCTAGGATATTTTTTATTTGTTCTTCTTTCTCTATAAGATTAAGTACTTCTAATTCTTTTTCCACTTCTTCCACCTCTTCCTCATATCCCATAGTCTTGTTAAATCTATCTATTAGCGGTTTAATCTTCTCACAATTCGTTCTATATCTATAATCATTTGAATCGTGTAAGTTATCAATTTTTAAACAACCTTTAACTCTATCTAATTTTACATATACACTTCTCATGAATCCGTATAAATCCAAGTATCCGTACATATCCCAAGGACTATATTCTTTTATTACTTCAATATATTCGTTATGTTGTAAGAATTTTAGTCCTATAAGTTGTAAGTCATCTAAGAATTTATTTAATGCTTCGTACTCTTTTTTCGAATAAGGAACTCCATTTTTAAAGTAATCGAATATTTTTTCTTTACTTTCTTTATGCTCTTCTTCTTCAGTCTTTTCTTTGACTTTCTTTTCTTTAGCTATATATTTCTTGTTTCTATCTTTGTTTACAAAATAAAAGAATAAGTTTGAAATAATATATGATGTTAGGCCTGCTAAAAATATATTAATTAATAAAACTTTTATATCCATCTTATTCTAGGTTCTCCTTTAAATCCTTTTTCCCATATATACCAAGCGTAACAAACCGCCGCTGATTTATTGTTTTCAAAATCTCCATTCTTTGCACAGTAGGTTCTCTTGGAAAATACATAGACATACTTAGGTGGGTGCTTCTCAAATAATTCTCTCCTGGATTGAGATTCCAAGAATTGAATTTTAAGAATCATTGCAACCTTGCTTCCTGCATTCACAATGTCTAGTGCTTTCTCCACAAACTCTTTAGCCTGCCTATATGGTGGGTTAGTTACTATGTCACCTTCCCATATTCCCTTCGTGCTTAGAAAATCAATCCCTGGTATCCCGTAACCTCTATCATATAGATCCCTTGAAGTTACTTGATATCCTACTTGCTCTAACACCTTTGAGATATACCCCGCCCCACAACATGGTTCCAATACTTGCTTTGAGAAGTTTTCTACTTCTAATAGGTCTCTTACTGCTTGTGGGTGAGTTGCATAATAATCATTAATTTCTCTAGCATCTGCTACATGGTTAGATGCTCCTAAGTTTGCATAAGTGGATCTCTTATTCCCTATCCAATCTTTTTCTATCAATGATTCTTCCACCTCTTATCGACTAGATACGCATAAAATATGCTTCCCTTGTTTTTATTTTCTCTTATCTTTTTAAGTTTCTCTTTGTATTTTTTGTAACTTTCACATTTAGTGTGGCAATTTATTTCTCTATAGTCACAATTAATACATTTTCTGTTTTTCATTATTCAGTCCTTAGTATAAATTCAAAAATTAGTGAATATTTCACTTTATATAAGCTAATTTTGAAAATAAAATCAAAAAATGGCATTTTTTTAATTTTATTTAAGTTAATCATAAATATAAAATCAAAAAATCCTTGTTTTTGCATTTTATATTTATGATTTAGTTACCTATGCTTCAATTTCTTGTAAATCTTCTTCCTTTACAAAAGTTCCATCAATCATCTTGCCTTTACGATTAGCTATTTCGTTATAGGCACTTTCTACACACTCAACAAAAGTCATGTCATATACCTTACAAATCCCTATTAGGTTGCATAGGATAGTATTTAAGATATCTTCACGATAATCTCCATCTAGTAAATCAACGATTCCACTAGCCATACATACAATCATATCTTTCTTGTAATCTTTTTCTTTTGTTATGTTTTCTCCGTTATCTTCTACTAATTCATTAGCTTCTTTGTAAGTTTCACCAAGATCTAATTTATGGTTAAGCATATTTCCTATAACTAATGTCACAAAAATATCTCCTATTGAATCTTTAATAACATCAATTTTGTTTTTGGAAATTCCAATAATGAGTTCTGCTGTTTCTTCAGATGTTTTTACGGTTTGACCTTCAACGGTTCCTTTTTTATCAAGTTCTCTTTCAATTCCCCAGGCTTCAATGTTTTTTATTAATTCTTTAATTTCCATTATTAATCTCCTATTCTTTCTCCACTAGTTCATCTTCTATTTCATTTATAGAATCGTTTAACATACTTAGTACCAAATGTATTCTTGTAGGTACGTTTTTAAATCTTTCATTAGGTAAATCATTTATTGCATCTCCAATTCTTGCTAAGCTTTCTATAATTTGTTGTTTTTTATTAATTTCTGTCATTGTTGTGTTCCTTTAATTCTCTATTGTTAGGTTCTACTCTTATATACATTGGTAGCTCGTCATATAAAATATTGTTTAATTTGACTAATGCTTCCTCTTCATTTTCAGCATCAACATTAATTTTTATTTCATACTGTCCTCGTTCTTCAATATAATAGTTTTTCATTCTTCGCACGTTTCTTGTTTATCTATATTCAATAAAGTTAAAAGTCTGCATATATCTTCTGGTTTATGTCCGTCATACTGTGGTGCTTTTTCTAATTCTTTTACATCAAAAAATTCCCAATATTGTATACCATAGTGATAAGTATATTGTCCTACTGGGGTTTCAATTCCAACTATAAACGAATCATCGAACATAGAGCCATCATGATGTTGTTTAGCTTTCCAACTCTTATCTGGGAATACTTTCATAATCATATAAAACAGTATCATTCTGTGATAATATAAATCTCCAAAAGTATGCCATTTATCTGAAATGTCTTTAGTTGATGCACCTTGTTTTTTGCCATCAAGAATTAAACTATTTATTTCTTTAGTAAACTGTTCCTGTGTTTTAAATTCTTTCATTCTTCCACCTCAAAAAGTTTTTCATAGGTTTTTTCAAAAATATCTGGCTTACAAGGATAAAACTCCCCATTGATTCCTTTTATAATATAATCTCCATCTGATACTTTCATATCTCCTTCTAGCGTGTGGATATAGTATTCGTTATCTTCGGGATTATATTGAAGATTTTCGTTATTATTGCAAAAATCTAATGCTCTAGCTATATGTTTCTTTTCGTATTTTATTGCTTCAATTACCACGGGTTTCTTTCTATACTTCATCTTTCCACCTCAATTATTAATATTATTTTCACTTGATATTCTATTTTTTAAATCATTAATTATCTTTTCTAAATATTTAATCAGAGCCATAATCTTTTCTTCTTGATTAGCTAAAGGTGTTGTTTTTAAATCGTCATCTACATCTACAAAATTTGTTGCTAAATATATATTAATAAAATTATCTAGTATGCTTTTTGGTGTGTCATATTCGTTGCAATACATTTCTTCCCACTGTGAACCCATAAGCTTCTCATCATCTTCTATCATTAGTTGGTATAGTCTATTAACATTTTCTTTATTCATTCTTCCACCTTAATTTCTTTAACATTTAAGTCGCTAACTAGTGAATCTCCCAAGTGATATATAGGATCTATTGCTGTATCCACCATTTCCTTAACATCTGCTTCAGTCCAATCGTCATCTGCTTCAAAATTAAAAGATATTTTAAATAGCTTCATTCTTCTTTGCTCCATTCCCTAATCTCTTCTATACTTTCTATTGGTAGATGTAAGGTTATTGTTTTATAAACAATTCCTGATAAAGCTTCAACTTTCTTTTTGTTATCCGCCAATAAACAAATACTATTGAATAAGTTTTTCTGTTTTTCTTTCTTAGTTAATTCCATTCTCCCACTCCTATTTACTTAAAAATTTATTTTCATGAAGTCTCTTCTTTGCTTATTTTCCTTATCGATCTCTCTTAGTTCTTCACGAGTAAAAAAATAATTGCTAAATTGTTCTGCAATTACATTCAATCCATAAGTTATGTCTTCTCCCATTTTTACTGGATCTTCACAATCTCCATTAGATAAATCTGCGATGTCATATAAGATTTCTTGTATAATAAGTAAAATATCTCCTTTATTTAAATGCTCTTTCTTTGTGCGTTCTACCATTTTTATCTCCTCGTTAGACTTCAAACCTTATGATAACTGCTTTATTATCGCTACCTTCTTGATAATATTGACCATCACTATCAAGAATATATTCTTGATCTTTTAGGAATTCTTCAGCTTCTTTTAAATTTTTTGAAGCAAAAGGAATTTCTGTTTTAATTTCCCAGCAACCTTTACTTTTTTTAATTTCTGCAATAAAAACTACTTCCATTTTTAACCTCAATCAAATTCATATTCTGCTTCTATTTCTTCTCCACAGAATGGGCACTTGATACTTCCGTACTCCCAATCTGAAAAGTCTTCAAAACTTAAACCTTGTTCGTCTAGAAAATCTTTAAAGTCTTGTGAAACATCTGCTTCACAATAAGGACAAGTAAATTCTATATCTCTTGGTTGTTGGCAAATTGTAACTATCGTTTCTAGTTTCATTTTCACTCTCTCCAAGTATCGTAAATTTCTAATACTGGGTAGTTATAATTTAAGTACATAACTATAAGACTTTCATATTTTTCTTCTAGCTTCATCAGTTCTTCAAGCGTATTAATTTCAATTAAATAGCAGTCGATTTCAAAATCCCTTGCTATTGTCTTGTCTGGCAATACCCTATGATTCATTCCTATATCTTTAAAGCTACAATCATTCTTTTCTTCAAAGGCTTCAAAGCTTGGAAATAGTAGGCATTGTGTTTCTAAACATTTGCCTTTATATGATTCTTTTATTGGTTGAACATCTTCTGCCCATTGTGATGATCTCCTTACTTTAAATATCATTTTCTTTTTCTCCTCTGTAATTCTATTTTAAAAAACATCGATACCAAATTTTTCCCAACAATCATTAATAAAATTTTGCTGTCCTTCTCCGTTGTATCCGGCTGCAAAGAAAGCAAGTCCGTAATTATCTTTGGATCTATATTGTTTCCACAACAAATTAGAAAGATAATCCACAATTTCATCAAAATTTGTTTCCTTATTGCCTGTTATACAAAAACAGTTAAATATTCCTTCGTTACCCATACTTAAAATAGGATAGTAAATATTTTCGTACCTACCTTCTCCGTGATCTACTCCAACAATTTTAATTTCTAGAGATTTATCTTGTCTTTTAATCATTTTTTATGCTCCCTTTTATTTCCAACTTTTAATAATTAAACCCGTTTCTTCTTCCAAGGTTTTCAATATATCTTCTATTGTTAGGTAATTTTCTGAAATTCCTTCGTATAATTTTTCAAAAGCTTCATAAAACTTAAAAAGTCTTTTTTCTCCAAATCCAAACTCATCGTGAAGTACAAGCATAGGCACCGCTAAGGAAAAATCAGTCGCCATTTGAACGCTATCTTTTCTTCCTTTTTCGTACCCTTGCTTAATATAAGCTTCTATCTGCTCATAGGTTACTTGATAAGTCGGTGTCCTCTTCTCCTTCTTCTTTTTCAACTAAACCTCAACTCCCAAATCTTTAACAAATCGTGTCTACTGCAATTTCAAAGTCACTTAATGTATAATCGTATTCTTCAAAAGGCTTGTAGTCCTCTGCTCCCTCTATATAAGCTTTTACAATATCTAAAAATATAATTTTTGTATCATTTTTTATTTCAGTCTTTCTTTTAAGATCTTTACTGTGGGAATAGATCTTATAACATCTTCATCTTCTAAATCGTTTGATAGGTCTACCTTTACTGGAATATTCTTTGTAAAGCTTTCGTCAATTTTAAAGTTTTCATCTCCACTTGCACTTACTAATATGTCTATATCTGTTAAGCCTAATAATTTTTCTGTGCATTTGTAACTTGAATTAAGACTAATGACATTAGCTTCCAAGTTAATTAGTTCAATTGCAAGCGATACTCCTAAAACTTCAGATTGGTTTATAATTACTACTGTTTTTCCTCTTACTGGTCCTATAGATCTAATTATTGCTTCTGCTGTTATTGTTAAATCTTCTGTGTGTGCTCCCTCAATATCTTTTTCTGGGTAATATTTCCATAGTTGGTGTCTAAAGTATAGATAAGTACTTTCTTTCATTGGATTTAAAATTAAAACCTTATCTCGGTCAAAAGAATGCCCATCTGGCCCTAAACTTACATCACTAACTTTTACATCTGGAATATTCTTTAGGATTCCTTTTAAATAGGAATCCCTTCCTCTATCTTCAATACTTTTGTCATATAAAACTAATAAACTTTTCATACTCCCTCTTTTATCTCATCTTCTAGGATTTTTAATTCCTGCCCTATTGCTTGAATTACATTTACAGTTACTGCATTTCCTGCTTGTTTATATAATTGAGTGTCTGAAGTTCCTGCTTCTTTTGCTTTTTCAAAAGCCCAATCTGGAAATCCTTGAAGTCTCCAGCACTCTTTAGGTGTCAATCTTCTGATTCTAAAACATCTTCCTTTATTACCAATTATTACTCCATGCCTATCTTGTGCTGTTAAAGTAAACATAGGCTCGCCGTCTGTTTTATATCGTCTGCCATTTTGCCTAGTTTTTATTTTATTTGGTGTTAATATAGGTATTGCATAAAGACCAGTCTTGCCACCTTGACCGCCACCACTGGCTGTTTGAGTTACTGCTAATCCTTTAGAAGAATAGATCCTGCTTCCTTGTGTTTTTCCTCCAGCAATTCTTAGTATCTTCGGCTCACTCTTAATATATGTTTCTCCTCCGTTCCCTCTGTATCTTGTAGGGACTGTTGTTGCGTATTCATTGCCATAATCTTTTTTGCTTGCTCTTTTGAGAGGAAATATTTCTCGTCCACTTCCTTCTCTAAGATATCCTGTAATATAGACCCTTTCTCGGTTTTGTGGAACTCCAAAGTCTTTAGAGTTAAGCAGTTGCCATTGCGTGTTATACCCAAGGGCATCCAGCGTATTGATGATGGTTTCAAATGTTTTTCCCTTGTCGTGCGATAATAAGCCTTTGACATTTTCAAAGAGAAAAAACGGTGGTTTTGCTTGTTCAAGGATTTTGGCAAGATGGAAGAACATTGTTCCCCTAATATCATCAAATCCCTTTCTATGTCCTGCGATGCTGAATGACTGGCAAGGGAATCCCCCTGTGAGTAGTTCAAATTTTCCTTTGAGTTCTGTAAAGTCTTCAATTTCTGTTATATCCTTTCCTTCGTATTCATCTTCTTTTATTTCATAAATGGCCTTGTAGCTTTTTAATGCGTAATTATCTTTTTCTATATGCCCTATGCAAGTGTGACCTGCATTTTCAAGTCCCATTCTGAAGCCACCTATACCACTAAATACATCTAAAAATCTCAATTCTTGCTGCTCCTAAAATCTTCTAGTTCTTTTTTAAGTCTTAGCCATACTTCAATGTCACATTCCATTCCGAGACCGTTTCTTTTTTCTGCTTCTTCTATTTCTTGG